>WNFY01000041.1_pt1 | contig 142330 bp, 141 predicted proteins | sample 5400091 | NCBI WGS metagenome assembly WNFY01 (sample SAMN13153364, study PRJNA577476) | soil metagenome | isolation source: 60 cm soil or saprolite under grassland replicate 1 | place: USA:California | collected 2016-06-15
TCAACCTCGACCACGTCCGGTTCGAGGACCTGCTCCCGACGTGGCTCGACGTCCTCGACGGCCTCGGCCCGGAGCCGTCGATGATCTTCGGGCTGCGCTACATCAGCTACTCGTACACCGAGAACGCGCTGATCACCGCCGTGGCGGCCGCCGAGGCGCTGCACCGACGCCTGCTTCCAGACGCGACGTACGTCACGGGCAAAGAGTTCGACGAGCTGAAGGAAGCCGTGCTGCGCCCAGCGCCTGAGGCGTATCGTCGGTGGCTCTCCGACAGGCTTCGGAACGAGCCGACACTCAAGGAACGGCTCGACCAGCTCGTCGAGCACGTCGGGACCGATCTCGTCGAGCCGTTCATGCCAGCGGCGAACCGGTGGGCGAGGGCAGCGACCGGCGCCCGCAACGCGCTCGTCCATCGGTTCCCGGAGCCACCACCACCTCCGCCGGAAGGCATGTACGTCCTGGCCCAGATGACCTCGGCCGGCGTCCTGCTCAACCTCCTGCTCGAGGTGGGCGTGCCCCGAAGTCGCCTGGAGCATGTCGTCCACCGTCACCCGCCGTTCCGCTGGATTGCTGAGCAGGGCCCGACGTGGTTCTCCCGGCTGTTCCCAGGCCGGTCCTAGCACGGTGGCATCGGCCCTGCGGCGGTCGGCAACGGCAACACCTGCCAGGCACTTCGATCACCCCAGCCGGCCATTGTGCTGGCCATCGGGCGGGGTGGTCAGCTGGATCTGAACAAGCATTCGTCGCGGGCGTCCACCGCCTGGACGCCGCTGTATCCGCCGGTGTCGTCAGCGGCCCCGCTGGTGCCGCGGGCCTGGCAGGCTTACGACAGCCGTCGTGGAACGGTTCATGGGACGAACCAGAGACGGTAGGGGACTCTCACGCCGGCGCTGATCAGACAAATGCACCCAGAGGACCCTCAGGACGGCGCTGATCTACGGCGCTACCGGCCTCTCAAGGCGGTAGCGCCGGTTCGAATCCGGTCGGGGCTACACCCTGATCCCCCCGTGTCCGCCGGAGGCGGACCGGGGGGTTCGTTGGTTCTCAAGATCACGCCATTCGTGATCTTGACCACAGACCGACCACACCACGAGGCGGCACGACGCGGCAGCGAGCGGCACGCCTGGTGGTCATCTACCCGGCGCACCGGGTGGATAAGGTCATCCAGTCGCTCATCCACCGTCCGCCGTAAGAACGCCGAATCACTCGCGCGACTTCGTCAACGAGCTGCTGGCGCAGGACACGTAACTGGGCAATCGCTACCGATGTCCGGGGGTCACGTCCGCCGCGAGGCGAGGTCATCCCGCCGGCGCAGGGCCGGAGGACCGACCGAAGGAGCAACGCATGCCGCGCTTCCTCATCGAACGGGAGATCACGGGCGCCAGCACTCTCACCGAGGCCCCGCTCGCCGAGATCGCCCGGCCATCCAACGCCGTCGTGGACTCGTTGGGCGTGCCCTACCACTGGGGGTGACCAGCTACGTCGCGGGCGACGAGATCTACTGCCTGCACGAGGCCGACGACGCTGAGACCATCCTCGAGCACGCCCGTCGCGGCGGCTTTCCGGCCGTCGTGGTGTCCGTCGTCGCGAACGAGTTCGGCCCGCACACCGCCGAGTCGGCGTCCGTCGGGTGACCATCCCAGGCGGGCCGGGTGCGCCGAGCCGGGTCACGATGGTCCGAGATCCCGCCGGGATAGTGGGTCTTGGTGACCCGGCAGGCGCTACCTACAGTCGGCCTGTGGGCCTCCTCCTCGAGCCCGAGCGTGAGCTCGACGTGCTCTCGGGAGCGCTGGCCGCTGCCCTCGGTGGTGCCGGGTCGGGATCGCGATCTCCGGCGAGCCCGGCGCGGGCAAGTCCGTCCTCGTCGAGGCCGCCTGCGCGCAGGCGGCAGGGCTGCGCGTGCTCCGCGGCGGCTGCGACCCGCTGGTGACCCCGCGTCCATTGGGACCCTTCCGCGACCTTCTCGCCGACCTCGGTCCGCTCGACGGACACGTCCCACTCGCGGAGGTCTGCGTGAGGCACGTACGCCGTGCTGCGCGCCGAGCCGACGGTGCTGGTGATTGAGGACCTGCACTGGGTCGACGCCGCGTCGGTCGAGGTGCTGCGCTTCCTCGTCCGCCGGATCGAGGCGATGCCGTGCGCCGTCGTGGTCACCTATCGCGAGGACGAGATCGGCGACCAGCACTCGGCCCGCCCCGCTGCTCGGCGACTTCGCCGTCCTCGAGCACCTCGAGACGAGGCGGCTCAGCCCGCTCAGCGTTGACGGAATCGCCGCCCTGCTGCAGCACCGCCACCTCGATCCCGCGAAGGTGCACGCGGTGACCGGCGGGGCGGTTGAGCGGGCGGCCGCCTCTCCCGCAACAGCGTGGGCGGCCGGCGACCCGGCGGTCTGGCTGTGCCGGCTCGGGATCGCGCCGTCGCTCGACCTGGCCCGGGTCGTGGAGCCGTTCCGGCTTGCCCTGTCGGGCCGTCACGCCGAGGCGGCGTCCTGGTGGCGGCAGGCGGATGCGGTCTTCGAGGAGGCGATGGCGTACGCCGACTCACCCGACGCCGAGGTCCGGACCCGGGGCGTAGAGCGTCTCGACCTGCTCGGCGCGACCGCGGTCGCCGACCGCCTGACCAGGTCGAGGTGATCAGGTATGTCGGCCGCTCCCCGGGTGGCCCGGCGAAGGACCGCCGGTGACCCGGATCCTCCTGGTCGCGGCGGGCGCCGCGGTGGGCGCACCGGCCCGCTACCTGACCGACCGGGTGATCCAGGCCAGGCACGACTCCGTCTTCCCCTGGGGCACCCTTGCCGTGAACGTCGCCGGCTCGTTCGTCCTCGGCGTGCTGGCCGGCCTGCCCGCCGGTGCCGCCACGACCGGTGGGCTGGGCGCTGGGGTCTGCCGGGCGCTCACCACGTACTCCACGTTCGGCTACGAGACCCTGCGGCTGGCCCAGGACGGCGCGCGGGGGTACGCCGTCGCGAACGCGGCCGGCCCCGTGCTCGCCGCGGTCGGCGCCGCCTGGGCCGGTGTCGCGCTCGGACAGGCGCTCGCGACCCTCGCGGCCTGAGGGTGTCCGGGCATGATGGCGGCATGACCGACGCTCTGCACCCGCAACCGGCGCTGAGCCGGCCGGACCTGCTCGCCCCGGTGGTGCTGACCGCGCTGACCCACTGGAAGGGCGCTACCCCGTCCGGCGAGATCGCGGTGGCGGAGATCGACCCGGCCGTCGCGGACACGGCGGAGTTCTGCGCGAGGTACGGCATGTCGCTGGACGACTCGGCGAACTGCGTGGTGGTCGCCGGCCGCCGCGGCGGCGAGACCCGGCTGGCCGCCTGCGTCGTGCTCGCCACCACCAGGGCCGACGTCAACGGCATGGTGCGCCGCCGGCTCGACGCCAGGAAGGCGTCGTTCGCGGCCACCGACGTGGCGGTGGCGCAGACCGGGATGGAGTACGGCGGGATCACCCCGATCGGCCTGCCCGATGGCTGGCCGATCCTGGTCGACGCGGCGGTGGTCGGCACCCCGCGGGTTGTCATCGGCAGCGGGGTGCGTCGGTCCAAGCTGCTGCTGCCCGGCGCGGCGCTGGCCGACGTCCCCGGTGCCGAGGTGCTCGACGGGCTGGGCCAGCGCTAGGCCGTGGCGCACACCGCCGGCGGCACGGACCGGGGCCCGCCGGCTGGCGAGGCCCCGAACCGATCCGCGGAGCCGATCAGGCGGTGCGGCGGCGGCCGATCAGGCTGAGGCCGATGCCGGCACCGAGCAGGATCGCGCCGAGCCCACCAGCGGGACAGTGCTGTTCGAGCCGGTCTCGGCCAGCTGCGGCGGCTTGGGCGCGGCCGGCGGCACGGGGATCGGCTGGACGACCGCCGGCGCGGCCGGGCTGGTGTTCTTCGGCGGCTTGGGCGGCGTGGTCGAGTGGCTCGGCGGTGGCGGGCCGGAGGTCTGCTCCTCGCAGTCGCTCGGCGCGGCGATCTGCCAGATCGCGCCGGCCAGGAACGGTGCGCCGGTGCCGTCGACGTCGACGTCCGTGATCTCCGGCGGGTAGTACAGGTCGATCTGCACGTTGCCGCGGTCCGGCACGTCCACGTGCAGCTTCAGGGTCTGTCCGCCCTCCAGCGTTCCCCGGGCAGTCTGGATGACGTGCTGCGGCACGGCGCTGAACCCGCCGCCGGGGAGCGCCTTGCCGGGGAAACCCTCGCCGGGCTGCCAGGCGTCCGGCACCTTGTAGATGGACAGCAGGATGTCGACCGGCTCACACAGCGGCCCCGTGCCGGTCACCGTCCCATTGCCCTGCTCGGCGTCGACCGAGGCCACCAGGTTGCTCTTGTCGGTGCCGTCGACGCATTCGCCTCCCTCGTGGTGGGCCGGTCGCGGCGACGCGGACACCGGCCCGGCGTAGGCCAGGATGCACCGCCGACGATGGCCAATGCGGCGGCTAAGCGCCGAGCGGTGAACATGGCTCTCTCTCCCCAAGATCGTCCCGAAGCAGCATCAGAGGCTGCACATGAGTCCCGAACCCGGGCAGACATTAGAGGCTTTGCGGAGCACCGCCGTCGATTCAAACGGGTGAATTACCTAACGCACTGAAACCGTGACCGATTGCTTATTACCGCAGGTCATGACCGCACAATTGATAAGATCATCAAGCTGACGATCATTACAGATCAGGACCGTCGAATAGGACGTCTATTACGTCAGAGCCGGGCGCCGAGGGATGCCGCGGCGGTCGTCACCAGCGGGGCGAAACGCGGCCCCGGGCGTCGGCCGAGGCGCTCCACCGGGCCGGAGACCGAGATCGCGGCGACCACCCGCCCGGAGCGGTCGCGGACCGGCGCGGACACCGAGGCGACGCCGGCCTCGCGCTGGGCGACGCTGAAGGCCCAGCCGCGCCGGCGTACCTCGGCCAGCGTCCGGGGGCCGAACCGGGCCGAGCCGAGTATCGCGGCCTGGTCGTCCGGGGCCGACCAGGCGGCCAGCACCTGGGCGCCGGAGCCGGCGGTCATCGGCATCCGGGCGCCGACCGCCACGGTCGTCCGCAGCCCGGTGGCCCGCTCGGCCGCGGCCACGCACACCCGCTCGTCTCCGGAGCGCCGGTACAGCTGCGCGCTCTCCCCGCTGCGGTCGCGCAGCCGGGCCAGCACCGGGCCGGCCGCGGCGAGCAGCGGATCCGGCGCCGACTGGGCCAGCTCGGCCAGCCGCGGCCCGGGCGCCCATCGCCCGCCGGAGTCCCGGACCAGCATCCGGTGGCTCTCCAGGGCGACCGCCAGCCGGTGCGCGGTGGCCCTGGGCAGCCCGGTGGCCAGCACCAGGTCGCCGAGCGCGACCGGTGCCCGGGCCGCCGACTCCAGCACCAGCACCGCCTTGTCCAGCACCCCGACGCCGCTAGACTGTCCCACGTCGCGATACTAACGTCTCACATAGCGAGATGAGCAGACATGACCGGCACCCTCGCCGAGAAGCTGTGGGAGTCGCACCTGGTCCGGCGGGCGGCCGGCGAGCCGGACCTGCTCTACGTCGACCTGCACCTGGTGCACGAGGTGACCAGCCCGCAGGCGTTCGACGCGCTCCGGGCGGCCGGCCGCCCGGTCCGCCGGCCGGACCTCACCCTCGCCACCGAGGACCACAACGTGCCGACGGTGGGGATCGACCTGCCGATCGCCGACCCGGTCTCCCGCACCCAGGTCGAGACGCTGCGCCGCAACTGTGCGGAGTTCGGCGTGCGGCTGCATCCCATGGGGGACCGGGAGCAGGGCATCGTGCACGTCATCGGCCCGCAGCTCGGGCTCACCCAGCCGGGTCTGACGATCGTCTGCGGTGACTCGCACACCAGCACGCACGGCGCGTTCGGCGCGCTCGCCTTCGGCATCGGCACCAGCGAGGTCGAGCACGTGCTGGCCACCCAGACGCTGCCGCTGTACCCGCTGAGGACGATGGCGGTGACCGTCACCGGTCAACTGCCGGCCGGAGTGACCGCGAAGGACGTGATCCTGGCGCTGATCGCACAGATCGGCACCGGCGGTGGGCAGGGGCACATGATCGAGTATCGCGGCGCCGCGGTCGAGGCGATGTCCATGGAAGCCCGCATGACGATGTGCAACATGACCATCGAGGCCGGCGCCCGGGCCGGGATGGTGGCGCCGGACGAGACCACGTTCGGCTACCTCAAGGACCGCCAGCACGCCCCGTCCGGCGCGGACTGGGACACCGCCCTCGCGTACTGGCGGACGCTGCGCACCGACCCGGACGCGATCTTCGACCGGGAGGTGGTGCTGGACGCGGCGGCGCTCACCCCGTTCGTCACTTGGGGCACCAACCCCGGCCAGGGCGCCCCGCTCGGCGGCGCCGTCCCGGACCCCGCCTCGTTCGGCGACCAGGGCCAGCGCACCGCCGCCGAGAAGGCGCTGGCGTACATGGGCCTGACCGCCGGCACCCGGCTGCGCGACATCCGGGTGGACACCGTGTTCCTCGGCTCGTGCACCAACGGGCGCCTGGAGGACCTGCGGGCCGCCGCCGCGATCATCCGCGGCCGTCGGGTCGCCGACGGCGTGCGGATGCTTGTCGTCCCCGGCTCGATGCGGGTCAAGGAGCAGGCCGAGCTGGAAGGGCTGGACGAGATCTTCACCGCGGCCGGCGCCGAGTGGCGCAGCGCCGGCTGCTCGATGTGCCTGGGGATGAACCCGGACCAGCTGCGGCCCGGCGAGCGCTCCGCGTCCACCTCCAATCGCAACTTCGAGGGCCGCCAGGGCACGGGCGGCCGCACTCACCTGGTCTCCCCGCCGGTGGCCGCCGCGACCGCGGTGGCCGGCCACCTGGCCAGCCCGACCGACCTCGACTAGACGGAGTCCACTGTGGAGAAGTTCGGCACGCACACCGGCCGGGTCGCCCCCCTGCGGCACAGCGACGTGGACACCGACCAGATCATTCCCGCGGTCTACCTGAAGCGGGTCACCCGGACCGGCTTCGCCGACGGCCTGTTCGCGGCCTGGCGGGCCGCCGACCCGGACTTCGTGCTCAACCGGCCGGAGTACGCCGGTGCCACCGTCCTGGTCGCCGGTCCGGACTTCGGCACCGGCTCGTCCCGCGAGCACGCCGTGTGGGCGCTGCAGGACGCCGGGTTCCGGGTCGTGCTCTCGCCCCGGTTCGGCGACATCTTCCGGGGCAACTCGCTGAAGGCCGGCCTGCTCACGGTGGTGCTGCCCGTGCCGGTCGTCGAGGACCTGTGGGCCAGGGCGGAGCGGGACCCGGTCGCCGAGCTGACCGTCGACCTCGTCGCGCGCGAGGTGCGCTACGACGACGTGTCGGTGCCGTTCGAGCTCGACGACCACACCCGCTGGCGACTGCTGAACGGTCTCGACGACATCAGCCTGACCCTGCGACACAGCGACGAGATCGCCCGGTACGAGGTCGCCCGGCCTGGCTGGCTGCCCAGCACCGCGCCCGTCTCCGGCTAGCCGCGGCACCCGATCAGCCCGCTGCAGCGGCCGATCCGGCCGACCGCGGGCAAAAAAGTCCTGCGACACAAGCGAATTCCTGGCCCCAGATCGTTGAACGTGAGCGCCAGCACGCCTACCGTTCCGCACAGACGGCTGAATGGCCGACGACGGGTCCGGTAGGAGGACAGGTGAACAAGGCTCAACTGGTCGAGGCGCTCTCTCAGCGGCTCGACAACGATCGGAAGCGCGCGCAGCAGAGTGTCGAGGCGTTCCTCGACACCGTCTACCGCACCGTACAGAAGGGCGAGAAGGTCGCGATCACTGGTTTCGGCGTCTTCGAGAAGCGCGAGCGCGCGGCCCGCATGGCGCGCAACCCCGCCACCGGCGAGAAGGTGCGGGTCAAGAAGACCTCGGTGCCGGCGTTCCGGCCGGGCCAGGAGTTCAAGGACGTGGTGAGCGGCGCAAAGAAGCTGCCCAAGGCCACCGCGAGCAAGGCGGCGAAGACAACCCGCACCGCCGCCAAGACCACCGCGGCAAAGGCCACCAAGACCGCGGCTCCGCGGACCACGGCGCGGAAGGCGCCGGCGAAGAAGGCCTAGAGCAACCGGAAGCGGGGGGCCGGTGCGCCAGCACCGGCCCCCCGCTATGCCAGGTCCGAGTAGTAGTCGGCGGCCACCAGCCTACCGTCCATGAAGGACAGGCTCCACACGCTGCCCCGGCGGGCCGTCACCCTGGTAGGGACCAGCCCGTCCTCGGCCGCCAGCCGGGCCAGCAGCTGCGGGATCACCTCCCGCTGGCTGCACACCACCACCCGCAGCCGGGCCCCGGCGATCTCCCGGATCCGGCGCAGCCCGCGGCCCGGCGAGGCCAGGTAGGCATCCTCGGTCAGCGCCGGCTCGGTCTCCACCGGAACGCCCAGGTCGGCCGCGAGCGGGGCGACGGTCTGCACGCACCGGACCCGGTCCGCGGAGAACACCCGGCTCGGCCCGAACCAGCCCAGCGCCCGCAGCGCCTCGGCCTGCGCCAGACCGTCGGCGTCCAGCGGGCGCAACCGGTCGTCCCCGGACCAGGACGCCCGGTCCCCGGCCCGACCGTGCCGGACCAGCAGCACGACCGCGTCCGCCCGGGGCGCGGAGACGTACGCCCGCAGCAGCTCGCGATCCCGCTCGTAGCTGAGCCAGGTCGCCGCCTCCGCCGGCCGCAGCCAGCGCACCACGTCGACCTCCGAGGCCCGCGCCATGTCCGGCGCGGAGCCACCGTCGGCCGGCGACATCTCCCAGTAGTCCACGACCTTCCGGTCCGGACCGAGCCGGTACTCCTGGGTCGGCAGCCGGCGGCCCACGATCGGACGGATGCCGGTCTCCTCGACCACCTCCCGGCAGGCGGCCAGCAGCGGCACCTCGCCGGCGTTCAGCTTGCCTTTCGGCATCGACCAGTCGTCGTACTTCGGCCGGTGCACGATCGCGATCTCCAGGCCGCCCCCGATCCGCCGACCCAGCACCCCGCCACCGGCCCGGATCGTGACACCGCCCTCGGTCATCGGCCCAGCCACTCGGTCCCCCGGCCCAGCCACTCGGTCCCCCGGCCCAGCCATTCGGTCATCGGCCCAGCCATTCGGTCATCGGCCCAGCCATTCGGTCATCGGCCCAGCCATTCGGTCATCGGCCCAGCCACTTGGTGTTCTTGCTCCGGCGGGCCTTTGCCCAGGCGGCCGGGAACTCCTGCCGGGCCCGTCGGGCGGCCGCCCGTTCCCGCTCGGCGAGGCGGGCGCAGGTGACCACCAGCCGGATGTCGTCCGGGTGGTCGCTGGCGATGCCCAGCAGCGCCTCGGTGGCGACAACCGCGTCCTGGTGGTCACCGAGCAGGTCCTGCAGCGAGGACGCGGCCGAGCCCAGCCGCTTGGCGTCCGAGCCGAGAGCGGGTGCCACCGCCTCGGCCGCGTACCGGGCCCGCTTGGCCCTGATCCGCACCTGGTGCCAGTCCTCGTCCGGGTCGTCCTCGGCCAGCTTGCCCGCGGCGCGCTCGAGCTTCCGCCAGGCCTTCGCGACCAGCGGGGTCAGCGCCTCCTCGGCGGGCCGCGCGGCCTCGGCGGTGACCGCCGGGTGCCGGGCCGCCTCGACCACCCGCTCCAGCAGCGCCGGGTACCGGTCGGTGGCCAGCGCCGCCTCCACCTCGGCGAGCGCGTGCTTCTCCCGCTCGGCGAGCACCGCGTCGATCCGGGCCACCGCGTCGGGGTCCAGCGGCGCCAGCGGGTCGGCCGCCGCCGCCCGGGCGACCCGCTCGCGCAGCACCTCCAGATCCCGGGCGGCGCCGAGGGATCCGCCCAGCCACTTCAGCTCGTCCCGCAGCCCCCCGGCCCAGTCGGGGTCCACCACCGGGCCGAAGGTGCGCAGGTCGCTGCGCAGCCGGCGGCAGGCCACCCGCATCTGATGCACCGCGTCCGGCGCCTCCCGGCGCACCGGAGCGTCGTGCGCCACCAGCCGGCGGACACCCTTCGCCATCGCGTACCCGACCACCGCGGTTGCGCTCGCCCCGGCGGTCAGCTTCGGCGGCTCCGGCAGGTCGCTCGGCTCCGTCGCGAGTGGACCGAGCGCGTGCACCACCTTGGGGGTGAACTGGCCCTCCACCGCCCCGGCCGCGACCAGCCGGTCGCGCAGCCAGTCCATCGTGCCGTCGTCGGCGGACCGCCGCTCGACCTCGAGCTCCCGGAACCGGGCCACCACCCGGCGCCGGTCCAGCACGGACACGGTGTCGTCGACCAGCTCGGCCACGGCATCACCCGCCGCGTCGAGCACGTTGTACACCGACCGATCGGTCCGCAGCGTCGCGACCGGGACCAGCACCGCCGCCCGGGTCCACCCGGTGACCAGTGCCCGCAGCGCGGCCGGCACGTCCCTGGGCCCGCCCTGCTCGGCCAGCTCCTCCCGGGCCCGGTCCGACCCCGGCACCGGCAGCTTCAGCTGCCAGGGTGGGCCGTCCTCCCCGGTGCGGTGCCGCAGCGACACTCCGTTGCGAGCCATCCGCAGGTCCGCGGTGTCCCAGTAGGTGGCACGGAGGGTCCGGGATCCGGCGGACTCGACGGCGCCGATCCCGCGCTGCGGGTCGACCAGGTCCGGCAGCACGAACGGGCCGTGCACGGCCAGCTTGATCTCGTCCTCGATCATGCGGCGGTGTCCGGTCTCTACTCGCTGCGTCTCGCGTGCCGGCGCATGAGCTCCTCCTGGTAGTCCCGCAACGGCTGGCCGGGCTCGCCGGCGTTGCGCCGCCAGGTCCCGTCCGGCTGCAGCTCCCAGGCGGCAACGCCGTCGGCGAACGCGAGGTCCAGCATCTCCTGCAGGTGCCCGCGGGCGACCGGGTCGGTGACCCGGACCATCACCTCGATCCGCCGGTCCAGGTTGCGGTGCATGAGGTCGGAGCTGCCGATCCAGTACTCCGGCTCGCCGGCGTTCCACACCGAGACGATCCGGGAGTGCTCCAGGAACCGGCCGAGGATCGACCGGACCCGGATGTTCTCGGACAGCCCCTCGACGCCGCCACGGATCGTGCAGAACGTGCGGACCAGCAGGTCGACCCGGACCCCGGCCGCGGAGGCGCGGTAGAGCGCGTCGATGATCTCCTCGTCCACCAGATGGTTGATCTTGATCCGGATGCCGGCCGGCCGGCCGGCCTCGGCGTGCTCGATCTCCCGGTCGACCCGCTCGATGATGCCCTGCCGCAGCCCGTGCGGGGCGACCATCAGCGAGCGGTAGTCCGTCTGTCGCGAGTAGCCGGTCAGGACGTTGAACAGGTCGGTGAGGTCGGCGCCCACGTCCGGGTCAGCGGTGAACAGGCCGAGGTCCTCGTACAGCCGGGCCGTCTTGTTGTTGTAGTTGCCGGTGCCGATGTGGCAGTAGCGGCGGATCGTGCCGGCCTCCTGCCGCACCACCAGCAGCGTCTTGCAGTGCGTCTTGAGCCCGACCAGCCCGTAGACCACATGGCAGCCGGCCCGCTCCAGGGCACGGGCCCACCGGATGTTGGCCTGCTCGTCGAACCGCGCCTTGATCTCGACCAGCACCACCACCTGCTTGCCCGCCTCGGCCGCGTCGATCAGCGCGTCGACGATCGGCGAGTCGCCCGAGGTGCGGTACAGCGTCTGCTTGATGGCCAGCACGTTCGGGTCGATCGCGGCCTGCTCGATGAACCGCTGCACGCTGGTGGAGAACGACTCGTACGGGTGGTGCACCAGCACGTCGCCCTCGCGCAGCGTGGCGAACACGCTCTGGGCCACCTCGCCCTCGGCGAACCGCGGGGCGGTGGACGGGACGAACGAGCGGAACTTCAGGTCCGGCCGGTCCACGTCGTCGTACAGCTGCCACAGCGAGGCCAGGTCGAGCAGCCCGGGCACCTCCAGCACGTCGGACCGGCTGACCACGATCTCCTCGACCAGCAGGTCCAGGACCCGGGGGTTCATCGAGTCGGTGACCTCGAGCCGGACCGCCGGACCGAACCGGCGGCGCAGCAGCTCGCGTTCCAGCGCCTGCAGCAGGTCCTCGTCCCGGTCCTCCTCGACCTCGATGTCCGCGTTGCGGGTGACCCGGAACAGGTGGTGCTCGACCACCTCCATGCCCGGGAACAGCATCGACAGGTGTGCCGCGATGAGCTCCTCCAGCGGCAGGAACGCCTCTTCGGCCTCCGGGTCCTTGACCCGGACGAACCGCGGCACGTTGTTCGGCACCTTCACCCGGGCGAACCGCTCGGCGTCGATCTGCGGGTCGCGGACGATCACCGCGAGGTTCAGCGACAGGCCGCTGATGTACGGGAACGGGTGCCCCGGGTCCACCGCCAGCGGGGTGAGCACCGGGAACACCTGGGACCGGAAGTAGTCGGCCAGCTTGTCCCGCTCGGCCGGGTCGAGCGCGTCCCAGTGCGCGATCCGGATGCCGTTGTCCTGCAGCGCCGGCGTCACGTCCTGCAGCCAGCAGCGCGCGTGCCGAGCCACCAGCTCCTGGGTGCGCTCGGCGATCAGGCCCAGCGTCTCCCGCGGGGTCAGACCGTCCGAGGCCCGGATGGACAGACCCATGTCCTGCCGGCGTTTCAGGCCGGCCACCCGCACCATGTAGAACCCGTCCAGGTTGTCCGCGAAGATGGCCAGGAACTTCAGCCGTTCCAGCAGCGGCAGCCGGCGGTCCTCGGCCTGCGCCAGCACTCTGGCGTTGAAGTCCAGCCAGGACATCTCCCGGTTGGCGAACCGGTCCGCCGGCAGCGCGGCGGCCGGCAGCGGGCTGACGGTGAGGTCGTCCGGCACCATGTCGTCTCGCTGGATCGGGGCACCGGCACCCGCGACGGCGTCGCTGTCCACACTCATGCCCCTCATCATTACCCAGCCAGGTGACCGGTGGGGCGGGCGGAGCGGTAGCGGTTACGGCAGCGTGTGGATGGTTATCCGGACGACCCGGTCACCGCGGTACTCCAGCCGTACCCGCTGGCCGAGCCGCAGCAGCCGCAGCCCGCCGGCGGCGAACGCGGCCCCGTCGAAGGGCACCCGCCGCCCGTCGTCCAGCAGCACGGTGCCAGCACCAGTTGCTGGATCGAACGTGGCCACCGTCGCCTGGACATCCGTCACGACGCCGCCGCCGCCCATGCCCGGGTGGCCGCCCCGAGGCCCAGCGCGGCAGCGGCCGACAGGTCCTCGGCGGTGTCCACGTCCCGGCGCAGCGACGGCCAGAGTCCGGACAGCTCCACCGCACCGGAGCGCTGGTGCGCCTCCCGCGACCGGGGCCCGAACCGGGGATCCAGCGGGACCCCAGGCCGCGCGGTGAGCAGCGTGGTGCCGGTCCCGTCCGCGTCCGACACGAACGCCCGTGGCTGACCGGCGGCGGCCCGCAGCGCAGCGGCCAGCTCCGTCCCGCGCAGCGCCGGCAGGTCGGCCGACAGCACCGCCACGCCGTCGCCGGCGGCCAGCCTCCTGGCCCGGTCCGCCCCGTGCGCCAGCGCCGGGTTGAGCCCGGCGTCCGGCTCGTCGCCGGTCACGATCGCGCCCAGCCGGCGTATCGCGGCGGCCGCGTCCGGGTCGTCGGTGACCACGATCACCCGGGCCACCGAGGGGCAGCCGGCCGCGGCGGCCACCGTGTCCGTCGCCAGCGCGAGCGCCAGCGCGGCGTGCTCGGCCGGGGCGCGGCGCCGGTCGTACAGCCGGGTCTTCGCCGCCGGCAGCCGCTTCACCGGGACCACAACTGACCATCGCATGTCGCCGCCGATCCTTCCACGCGTGGACAGCGCCCACGGAGCAGTACACACTGCCGAGCGTGAGAAGGCGCAGGGTCGGCTTCTGGCTGCGGTTGGCCTGGGCAGTGATCTACCCGGTGGACTCGATCCTGTTCAAGCTGCGCTGGCGGGGCCAGCAGTACGTGCCGCGGACCGGCGGCGTGCTCGTGGCCGCCAACCACGTCTCCTACATCGACCCGCTCACCTTCGCCCGGTTCGTCTGGGACTGTGGGCGGGAGCCCCGGTTCCTGGCCAAGGCCAGCCTGTTCCACCTCTTCCTGGTCGGCCGGGTGATCCGCGGTGCCGGCCAGATCCCGGTGCACCGCGGCAGCGCCGACGCGCAAAGCTCGCTGCGGGACGCGATCGCCGCACTGGAGCGGGGCGAGTGCGTGTGCATCTACCCGGAGGGCACCGTCACCCGGGACCCGGACTGGTGGCCGATGCTCGGCAAGACCGGGGTGGCCCGGCTGGCGCTGAGCACCGACGTCCCGGTGGTGCCGGTGGCCCAGTGGGGGCCGCAGTTCGCCGTGGACTGGTATGCGAAGAAGTTCCGGCTGTTCCCCCGCAAGACCGCCGTCTGCCAGGCCGGGCCGCCGGTCGACCTGTCCGCCTACCGTGGCCGCCCGATGACCGCCGAGCTGCTCCGGGAGGTCACCGACGTGATCATGGGCGCGGTGCGCGAGCTACTGGGTGAGGTGCGCGGACAGGCTCCGCCGGCCGCGTTCTGGCGTCAGGACGCCGCCCGGCGCAGGGTGCCGTGAGCCGGGGCAGGCCGCTGTGAGCAGGGTGCCGTGAGCCAGGCAGGGTGCGCGACCCGAGGCAGGGTGCGGGAGCCGAGGCAGGGTGCCGTGAGCCGGGGCAGGGTGCCGTGACCCGGGCGGCAGTGCTCGGCGCCGGCTCGTGGGGCACCGCGTTCGCCAAGGTGCTCACCGACGCCGGAGTCGACGTCGTGCTGTGGGCCCGGCGCGCCGCGGTGGCCGAGGGAATCCGGCTCCGGCACGAGAACGCGGAGTACTTGCCCGGCATCTCGCTCCCGCCGGCGCTGCGGGCCACCGCCGATCCGGCGGAGGCGCTGGCCGGCACCGACATCGTCGTGCTGGCCGTGCCGTCCCAGACGCTGCGGGCCAATCTGGTCGAGTGGGCGCTCGTGGTCCCGCCGGACGCGACCCTGGTCAGCCTGATGAAGGGGGTCGAGCTCGGCACCGCGAAACGGATGAGCGAGGTGGTCTGCGAGGTCGCCGATGCCCCGACCGAGCGGGTCGCGGTGGTCTCCGGGCCGAACCTGGCCCGCGAGATCGCCGAGGAGCAACCGGCCGCCACCGTGGTGGCCTGCGTCGACCTGGACCGGGCGACCGCGCTGCAGAAGGCGTGCAGCACCCCGTACTTCCGGCCGTACACGAATGTCGACGTGGTCGGCTGCGAGCTCGGCGGCGCGGTGAAGAACGTCATCGCGCTGGCCTGCGGGATGGCCGAGGGCATGGGCTTCGGCGACAACAGCAGGGCCTCGCTGATCACCCGCGGGCTGGCCGAGACCGCCCGGCTCGGGCTGGCGCTGGGCGCCGACCCGCTGACCTTCGCCGGTCTGGCCGGGCTCGGCGACCTGGTCGCGACGTGCAGCTCCCCGCTGTCCCGGAACCGGTCGTTCGGCGAGCGGATGGGGCGCGGCGAGACGCTGGCGCAGGCCCAGGCGGCCACCCGGCAGACCGCCGAGGGGGTGAAGTCCTGCCGCTCCGTGCTCGAGCTGGCCCGCCGGGCCGGGGTCGATGTCCCCATCACGGAGCACGTCGAAAAAGTCTGCTACGAGGGGATGCCCCCGCAGCAGATGCTGCGCGCCCTGATGGACCGGGACATGAAGAGCGAACGGCAGGGATGAGCGTCGGCGAGCCTCTGGGCGACGGCACCCGGTGTGTCCACGCGGGACAGCCCGCGGCCGAGCCGGGCGCGCCGTTCCTGCCCGGCCCCACGTTCGCCGCGCCGTACCACCTGTCCCACGGCGAACCGGCCGGCGAAGTACCGGCCGGCGAAGTACCGGCCGGCGAAGTACCGGCCGGCGAAGTACCGGCCGGCGAAGTACCGGCGAGCTGGAGGGCGGCGACGCGATCGCGTTCGCCTCCGGGATGGCCGCCGCGACCGCAGTGCTGCTCACCACGGTGCGCTCGGGGGACACCGTTGTGCTGCCCGCGGACGGCTACTACAGCGTCCGCGCGCTGGCTGCCGAGCGGCTCGTGCCGCTCGGGGTGACCGTCCGGCTGTTGCCCACCGCCGCCCCGGTGTCCGCTGCAGACCTGGCCGGCGCGGCCCTGCTGCTGCTGGAGACGCCCAGCAACCCCCGGCTGGACGTGGTCGACATCGCTGCCGCGGTGGAGGTCGCGCACCGGCAGCGGGTGCCGGTGGCGGTGGACAACACCACCGCCACGCCCCTCGGCCAGCGCCCGCTGCAGCTCGGCGCGGACTACTCGCTGGCCAGCGACACCAAGGCGGTCACCGGCCACAGCGACCTGGTGCTCGGGCACGTGACCGCCCGGGACCCGGACCGGGTCGCCGCGCTGCGCCGCTGGCGCACCCTGACCGGCGCGATCCCGGGGCCGTTCGAGGTGTGGCTGGCGCACCGCTCGCTGGGCACCCTGGACCTCCGGCTGGCCAGGCAGGCGCAGAACGCCGCAGCGTTGGCCGCGGTGCTCGCCGGCCACCAAGAGATCGTCACCGCCGTCCGCTACCCGGGCCTGCCGACCGACCCGGCGTACCCGGTCGCGGCCCGGCAGATGCGCCGGTTCGGCGGCGTGCTGGCGTTCACGCTGCCTTCGTCAGCGGCGGTCGCGGCGTTCCTCCGCGCGGCCCGACTGGTCGGCGACGCCACCAGCTTCGGCGGCCTGCACACCACCGCCGACCGGCGCGCTCGCTGGGGCGGGGACGTCGTTCCGCCGGGCTTTGTCCGGCTGTCCGCCGGCTGCGAGGACACCGCCGATCTGGTCGCGGACGTAGACGCAGCGTTGATCACCGTGCCGAAGGGCTAGGGTGCCGCGCATGCCTGATCGCCGGATCCGGGTGGCCGTCGTCTTCGGCGGGCGCAGCCCCGAGCACGCCATCTCCTGCGTGTCCGCCGGCAGCGTGCTGGCCGCGCTGGACCGGGACCGGTACGAGGTGGTCCCGGTCGGCATCACGGCGAAGGGCGCCTGGGTGCTGACCAGCGGCGATCCCGACGCGCTGCGGATCGCGGGGCGGACACTGCCGCATGTGGACGCCGGCACCGCGGTGGTGCTGCCCGGCGACCCGACCGCCGGCGGGCTGGTCGTGGTCGAGCCCGGCGAGGGCGCCCAGGTGCTGGGGACCGTCGACGTGGTGTTCCCGGTGCTGCACGGCGCCTACGGCGAGGACGGCACGATCCAGGGCCTGCTGGAGATGGCCGGGGTGCCGTACGTCGGCTCCGGAGTGTTCGGCAGCGCGGCCGCCATGGACAAGGAATTTGCGAAGAAGCTGCTGCGCGCCGAAGGCCTGCCGGTCGGTCCGTACGCGGTGCTCCGCCCTGGCACCGGCTCGCTGCCGGCCGAGGAGCGGGACCGGCTCGGGCTGCCGGTGTTCGTCAAGCCGGCGAGGGCGGGATCCAGCATCGGCATCAGCAAAGTGGCCGACTGGTCCGAGTTGGACGCGGCGGTCGCCGCCGCCCGGGACGTCGACCCGAAGGTGCTGGTCGAGTCCGCGGTGGCCGGCCGCGAGGTGGAGTGCGGGGTGCTGGAGGGCGAGCGCGGCGGTCCGCCGGAGGCCAGCGTGCCGGCCGAGATCCGGCTGGTCGGCGGGCAGGACTGGTACGACTTCGAGTCGAAGTACCTGGACGACGCGTGCGAGTTCGACGTACCGGCCCGGCTGCCCGACGCGGTCGCCCAGCGGGTGCAGGAGCTCGCCTGCCGCGCGTTCACCGCGCTGGACTGCGCCGGCCTCGCCCGGGTCGACTTCTTCCTCACCGACGCCGACAGCCCGGATGGTGGCCTGGTCCTCAACGAGGTGAACACCATGCCCGGGTTCACCCCGATCTCCATGTTCCCGCGCATGTGGGCCGCCTCCGGGCTGGACTATCCGGCGCTGCTCGACCGTCTGGTCCGGACCGCACTGCACCGGGGCACCGGCCTGCGGTAGCGCTCCTGGGCCGGCGCGCTAGCGCCCCGGCCGGATCGGCGCCGCCGGCAGCGTGCGAACGACATCGGTGGACAGCACCGCCACCGGGGCGCTCGCGTATCCCGTGGGCACCGAAACCTCCACGTACACCGCCCGGTCGACGGCTGTCCACACGGTCCGGTTGCCGTGCGGCTCGGGGTACCAGGTCACCCCGTTCACCACGATCGTCTGCACGCCCACCACGAACCCGGGTGGGCGGGGCACCCCGCAGCGCAGCAGCACCGCCGGCTCGCCCCAGGCGCCGACGAACGGCGAGGACGAGTCGACCGGCCGGGCCCGCAGGTCGCCGAGCGCGAGCGGCACCGCAGCGAGCAACCGGGGGCAGTACCGGGAGGCGCCGGCCGAGGCCGGCGGAGAAGGTACCCGCACCGGCGGCAGCCCGGTCGGCGGCGCGGCCGAGGCAGACCCGGTCGGCGTGGCGGTCGGGCTGGGCGAGTGCACGGCTCGCAGTGCGGAGCGGTTCAGCAGCAGAACGAGGACGACGGTCACCGGCACCGCGACGGCGGTCGCGAGGACTGCGGCACGGCGGCGTACAGGGTCGATGGTCGGGCTCAGCTCACAAGTGGACGACCGGACAGGTCAGGGTCCGGGTGATCCCCTCGACCGCCTGCACCTTGGCCACCACCAGCTTGCCGAGCTCGTCCACGTTGCGCGCTTCGGCCCGGACGATGACGTCGTACGGGCCGGTGACGTCCTCGGCCTGGGTCACGCCCTTGATGTTGGCGATGGCCTTCGCGACGGAGGCGGCCTTGCCGACCTCGGTTTGGATCAGGATGTAGGCCTGGACCACGGCGCGCCCTTTCGTCGTCGAAGCAGGGTAGCGCGGTAGAACGTACAGCAGCGACGGGGTCGTCGCGATCACCGAGAGGAAGCGCATTATCACCGTTGCCGAGGTTGGCGAGTTCGGCCTGATCGCCCGGATCACGGCCCGGCTCGGCACGCCGCCGACCGTCGAACTTGGACCGGGCGACGACGCGGCCGTGCTCGGCGCGCCGGACGGCCGGGTGGTCGCCAGCATGGACCTGCTGGTCGACGGGCGGCATTTCCGCCGGGACTGGTCGACCGGCTACGACATCGGTCGCAAGGCCGCCGCGCAGAACCTGGCCGACATCGCGGCGGTCGGAGCGGTGCCGACCGGGTTGCTGTTCGGCCTGGCCTGCCCGCCGGAGCTCGCGGTGGACTGGGTGGAGAGCCTCACCGACGGGCTGCGGGACGAGTGCCGGCCGCTCGGCGCGTCCGTGCTCGGCGGCGACGTGACCCGCGGCGACACGTTGACGCTGGCCTTCACCGCGCTGGGCGACCTGCAGGGCCGGCCGCCGGTCACCCGGTCTGGCGCCCGGGCCGGCGACGTGGTCGCGTACACCGGCCGGCTCGGCTGGGCGGCCGCTGGGCTGGCCGTGCTGGCCCGCGGGTTCCGTTCCCCGGTCTCGGTGGTCGGCGCCCACCGCAGGCCCGAACCGCCTTACGCCGAAGGCCCGCACGCGGCGGCGCTGGGCGCGACCTCCATGGTGGACGTCAGCGACGGCCTGGTGGCCGACCTGCGTCATGTGGCGCTGGCCAGCGATGTCGGCATCGAGCTGGACACCAGCCGGCTGGATGTGCCGGACCGGTTGCGGGACGTCGGCAGCGCGCTCGGCGTCGACCCGCTCGGCTGGGTGCTCGCCGGCGGCGACGACCATGCGCTGGCCGCGACGTTCCCGCAGGCGGCCGAGCTGCCCGAGCAGTGGCGGGTGATCGGCCGGGTGGCCCGTGGCCGCGGGGTGCTGGTCGACGGCGCCCCGTACCCGGAGGGCGGCTGGGACCATTTTCGATAGCGTGGCAGCATGCCTTCTGCACCGCCCCGCGTGCTCAGCATCGCCGGCTCCGACTCCGGCGGGGGCGCCGGCATCCAGGCCGACCTGAAGACGATGCTCGCCCTCGGCGTGCACGGCATGACCGTGATCACCGCCGTGACCGCCCAGAACTCGGTCGGCGTGCAGGGCTACTGGGAGCTGCCCACCGACGCGGTCCGGGCCCAGCTGGACAGCGTGCTGGGCGACATCGGGGTGGACGCGGTGAAGACCGGCATGCTGGCCTCGACCGCCCTGGTGGAGGCCGTCGCGGACGTGCTCGCCCAGCAGACCGCGCCGCTCGTGGTCGACCCGGTCAGCGTGAGCAAGCACGGCGACCCGTTGCTCGACCCGGCGGCGCTGGACGCGGTGCGCACCCGGCTGCTGCCGCTGGCCACTCTGGTCACCCCGAACCTGTACGAGGCCGCCCAGCTGGCCGGCGTCACGGTGGCCGGCGAGGCCGATCTGCGTCGGGCCGCCGAGGCGGTGCTCCGGCTCGGCCCGCGGGCGGTGCTGGTCAAGGGCGGTCACCTGGACGGGGCCGAATCGGTCGACCTGCTGTGGGACGGCGAGACCGAGCGGGTGTTCGCCTCCCCCCGGTACGACAACCGGCACACCCACGGCAGCGGCTGCACGCTGGCCAGCGCGATCGCCTCCCGGCTTGCGCTGGGCGACCGGCTGGTCGACGCGGTCGCCGCCGCGAAGGAGTACGTCTCCGGCGCCGTCGCGGCCGGCTTCCCGCTCGGTGCCGGCATCGGCCCGGTCGACCACGGCTGGCGCTGGCGGCGCTGACGACTGCTGCGTCCGGGACGCGCCGGTTCTGCCATGCTGACGCCCGTGAGCGACAGCGGCGGCACCGTCACGATTTCCGCGTCCTACGGGTCCGGCGGCAGCGCGATCGCTCCGGCGGTCGCCGAGGCGCTGGGCCTGCCGTTCTTCGACCGGGCGATCCCGGCCGCGGTAGCGAGCAAGCTGGAGGTGCCGCTGCGCGAGGCCGAACAGCGGGACGAGACCGTCGACTCCGGACTGGGCCGGCTGATCGCCTCGATGGCGCTGATCCCGGACCTGACCGGGCGCGCACCGCTCGCCTACAGCCGCTCCGGCGACATCAGGACGTTCCGCGCCAAGACGGAAGAAATTTTGCACGAAATCGCGGCCCGCAGCGGCGGAGTGATCCTGGGCCGGGCCGCCGCGCTGGTGCTGGCCGACGTCCCGAATGTGCTGCACGTCCGGCTGGACGGACCGGCCGAGGCGCGGGTGGCCGCCCTGGTCAGCCGCGGTCGGGACGAGCGGGTCGCCCGGGAGGAGCAGCGCGCGAACGACGCGGCCAGGTCGGCGTACGTCCGGCATTTCTACCGCTGCGACCCGACGGAGGCCCGGCACTATCACCTGGTCATCGACACCACCGTGTTCGGCTGGGACCCGGCGACCGACCTTGTCGTCGCCGCCGCCCGAGCGCGGGGCATCGGTGCATAGCCGGCGGGGAGCCCGCCGCGACTCCACGACATCAGGAGGAACGTTCATGACGGAGCCCACCTACGGACCCGGGCAGTACGAGCCTGGCCAGGGGTACAGCGCGGGCCAGGGGTACGGCGGGGGCCAGGGGTACGGCGGCCAGCCGCCGCAGGGGCCCCAGTACGGCGGGCCGCAGTACGGCGGGCAGCCGCCGGCCGGACCGCCGCAGGGCGGCTACCAGGCGGGCTACCCGTCCGGGTCAACGCCACTGCCGACGCCCTCGGCGCCGCGCACCCCGGCCGACCGTCTCACGACGGTCGCCACGATCGTGACGTTCGTCGGCTACGCCTGCGCGGTCGCAGGCCTGCTGGTGTTCATCCTGCTGCTGACCGTCGACACGTTCGGCAGCGGCACCGCGAAGTTCGCCGGCGCGCTGCAGGCGCTGGTCACCGCCGTCGGGCTGGGCGCGCTCAACGTGGCCGCCGGGACCTGGCTGTCGACCCGCCGGACCCCATAGTCCGACCAAGACCCATGTTCGACGGGTGGGCGGGGCGCGGTGAGCGCCCTGTCCGCGCGGGGAGACCCAACCGGAGACCCCGCCGCGGGAGACTCAGCCGCGGGAGACTCAGCCGCGGGAGACTCAGCCGCGGGAGACTCAGCCGCGGACGACCTTGCCGGCCTTCAGGCAGGAGGTGCAGACCGACAGGCGCTTGCGGGTGCCGGGTGCGACGAGGGCGCGCACGGTCTGGATGTTCGGGTTCCACCGGCGGTGCGTCCGGCGGTGCGAGTGCGAGACCGACATGCCGAAGCCCGGCCGCTTGCCGCAGACGTCGCACACGCTGGCCACGGTAGACACTCCTGGATGCTGGCGGGCAGAACGAGGCCCGGCCTGCTCCGCCGGGCAACCAGGCCAGTCTAGCCAGGGCGGTCTGGGCCGGCCAACCCGGACCCGCGCATAGGTACCCTGCGCAGAACGCATCCGACCGGCCAGAGGGGACGAGGGGAGGGACGGGGTGCTCGAGGCACTCGACGCATCCGCCGTCCGCCGCTGGTCCGCGGCCGCCGTCGACGCGCTGACCGCGCACCGCCACGAGATCGACGACCTGAACGTCTACCCGGTGCCGGACGGCGACACCGGCACCAACCTCGTGCTCACCATGACCTCGGCATACGACACACTTCGCGCGAACCGGATGGTGTCCGACCCGGCCGCCGCGGTGGGTCTGCTGGCGCGCGGCGCGGTGCTCGGCGCCCGGGGCAACTCGGGCGTGATCGCCAGCCAGTTGCTGCGTGGCATCGCCGAGGTGCTGACCTCCTCGGCGCCCGACGCCGGGGGCTCCGCCGTGCGCCGGGCGCTGGACCGGGCGGCCGAGCTGGCCTGGTCGGCGGTGGCCGACCCGGTGGAGGGCACCATGCTCTCGGTGGCCAGCGGGGCGGCGGCCGCGGCCGCCGCGGCCGGCTCCGACGACCTGGGCGACGTGGTCCGGGCGGCCGCGCGCGGCGCCGCCGCGGCGTTGGCCGAGACGCCGCGGCAGCTTCCGGCGCTGGCGAAGGCCGGCGTCGTGGACGCCGGTGGGCGTGGGCTGGTCGTGCTGCTAGAGGCCCTGGTCGGGATCGTCACCGGAGAGTCGGTGGCCACCGCGGTCCCGCGGTGGCGCGGCCGGGACCGCAGAGCGCTGCAGGCGGCGCGCGAGTCTGGCTCGCCGGAGTTCGAGTACGAGGTGCAATACCTGCTGGGTGCCGAGGACGAGGCGGTCGCGACGCTTCGGGAGGAGCTTGCCGCGCTGGGCGACTCGCTGGTGGTGGTCGGCACCGGCGAGGGCCTCTGGAACGTCCACGTGCATGTGAACGATGTCGGCGCCGCCGTCGAGGCCGGCGTGCACGCCGGCCGCCCGGAGCGGATCACGGTCACCCGGTTCGCCGAGCAGGAAGCGGCGGAGGCGGCCGGTCGACCGGATGCGGCGGGTACCGCGGTTGTCGCGGTGGCGCCCGGCGAGGGCGTGGCCGACCTGTTCAAGGCGGAGGGTGTCCTGGTGGTGGAGGGCGGACCAACCAGCCACCCGTCGACCGCCGAGGTGCTGGCGGCGATCGAGAACAGCGGGGCGGCGGCGGTCGTCGTGCTGCCGAACTCGTCCGCCACCACCGGCGTCGCGAACGCGGCGGCCGACGAGGCGCGGGCGGCGGGGATCGAGGTGGCCGTCGTGCCGACCCGATCCGCCGTGCAGGGACTGGCCGCGGTGGCCGTGCATGACGAGTCGCGGCGGTTCGGCGACGATGTGATCGCGATGGCGGAGGCGGCCGCGGCCACCCGCTGGGCGGAGGTGACCGTCGCGGTCCGCGATGCGCTCACGATGGCCGGGCCATGTCGCGCCGGTGACGTGCTGGGCTTGGCCGACGGCGACGTCGTCCTGATCGGACAGTCCGTTCTCGAGGTTGCTCGGGAGCTGATCGACCGCCTGCTGGCCACCGGCGGGGAGCTGGTCACCGTGGTGGTGGGTGCCGACGCCCAAGAGGGACTGGGGGCCGCGGTCGAGCGACATGTCGCCGCGACCCGCCATGCTGTCGAGGTCACCGTGTACCACGGTGGCCAGCCGCACTACCCGCTGCTGCTCGGCGTCGAGTGATGGTCACCCTCGCCACCCCGCTCCGCCAGGTTCTGGGCGGCCGGACGGCGGCCGCCCTGGACCGGGGACTCGACCTGCAGACCGTGGGCGACCTGCTCCGGCACTACCCGCGACGGTACGCCGAGCGCGGCGAGCTCACCGACCTCGCCGACTTGAGGGTGGGCGACCAGGTCACCGTCCTCGCCGAGGTCCGCCGGGTGCACCGGCGGCCGATGCGCAACCGGCGCGGGTCGCTGCTGGAGGTCCTGGTGGGCGACCGGCGGCGGACGCTGACCCTCACGTTCTTCAACCAGCCGTGGCGGGAGCGCGACCTGACCGTGGGGCGGGTCGGCCTGTTCGCCGGCAAGGTCACCGAGTTCCGCGGTGCCCGCCAGCTCAACAGTCCCGACTATTTCCTGCTCGGCGAGGACGCCGACACCACGGTGGTGGAGGAGTTCGCAGGCGCGCTGATTCCCGTCTACCCGGCCGCGGCGGGGTTGCCGTCCTGGACGGTCGCTCGCTGCGTACGGCTGGTGCTCGACGTCGTGGAGCCGCCGACCGATCCGCTGCCGGAGCGGCTGCGCAACCAGTTCCGGCTGGTCGACCTGGGCACCGCACTGCGGGACCTGCACCGGCCACCCAGTCGGGCCGCCCGGGAGGCCGCCCGCACCCGGCTGACCTGGGACGAGGCGCTGACGCTGCAGGTGGCGCTGGCGCAGCGGCGGCTGGCTGCGGCGAAGCGACCCGCGGTCGCTCGGCCGCCCCGGCCCGGGGGCCTGCTCGCGGCGTTCGACGCGGCGCTGCCGTTCACGCTCACGGCCGGCCAGCGCGAGGTCGGCGCGGTGCTCTCCGACGAGCTTGCCGGCGAGCATCCGATGCACCGGCTGCTGCAGGGCGAGGTCGGTTCCGGCAAGACGGTGTGCGCGCTGCGCGGCATGCTGCAGGTAGTCGACGCCGGCGGTCAGGCGGCGCTGCTCGCGCCGACCGAGGTTTTGGCCGCCCAGCATGCCCGATCGCTCGACGCGCTGCTCGGGCCGCTCGGCCGGGCCGGCGAACTGGACGCCGCCGAGCCGGCCACTCGGGTGGCGCTGCTGACCGGCTCGCTCTCGGCGCCTGCGCGCCGGCGTGCGCTCGCCGACGCCGCGTCGGGTGCCGCCGGCATCCTCGTCGGCACGCACGCACTGTTGCAGGAGGGCGTCGAGTTCGCCGACCTGGGCATGGTTGTCATCGACGAGCAGCACCGGTTCGGGGTGGAACAGCGAGATGCGCTCCGCACTAAGGCAGCAAAGCCGCCGCATGTCCTGGTGATGACCGCGACACCGATTCCGCGCACGGTGGCGATGACCGTCTACGGCGACCTGGAGACCTCGTCGTTGCGCGAGCTGCCCGGCGGGCGGTCGCCGATCGCCACAACCGTCGTACCGGCCGCCGAGAAGCCGACCTGGCTGGACAGGGCCTGGCAGCGGGTGCGCGAGGAGGTCGAGGCAGGTCATCAGGCGTACGTCGTCTGCCCGCGAATCGGGGACGGCGGCGCAAGTGACGATGAACTGTCCGATCGCGATGTTCCAGAAGAGACGAACGAGGAGTACGGCGGCGCGCCCCGGCCGGCGTTGGCGGTCCTGGACGTGGCACCGACGTTGATCGACGGCCCGCTGGCTGGGCTGCGGATCGGGTTGCTACACGGTCGGCTCAGCACCGACGAGAAGGACGCGGCGATGCGTGGCTTTGGTGCAGGCACCATCGACGTGCTGGTCGCCACCACGGTCGTCGAGGTCGGTGTGGACGTTCCCAACGCCACCGTGATCGTGGTGCTCGATGCCGACCGGTTTGGTGTCTCGCAGCTGCACCAGCTGCGCGGCCGGGTCGGCAGGGGGACCGCGCCCGGGCTCTGCCTGCTGGTCACCGATGCCCCGCCCGGCACCGACGCCCGAGCCCGGCTGGACGCCGTCGCGTCTACTGTGGACGGTTTCGAGCTGGCTCGGCTCGACCTCGAGCAGCGCCGGGAGGGGCAGGTCCTCGGCGAGGCGCAGTCCGGTCGGTCATCGTTCCGACTGCTGTCGCTCTTGCGGGACGAGAAGCTGATTGGACAGGCCCGGGACGAGGCCACAGCTCTGGTGGCTGCGGACCCGCAGTTGCGCCGCCATCCAGCGCTTGCCGGGGCGGTCGCGGAGCTCGTCGGTGACGAGGGTGCGGACTACCTGGAGAAAGCCTAGGCGCATCCTTCGTTTAGCTCCACTTGACTCCGCTAGTCTGTGATAGGCTCGGACACGTGTTCGACGCTTCCTCCCTTGCTGCCGCCGGGCCCACCCTGGCCCGGTTGCTGGCCGAGTTGCGGCTGGCCGAGGCGGACGAGGACAGGCTGATGGCCGCGTTGTCCGCGGCCGAGAAGCTGGTTCAGTGGGCGAACGCCGCCGAGCTGGCAGTGATCGGCGAGTTGGCCCGCCGCCGGTCGGAGCCCGAGTTCGTGCAAGACGAGATCGCTGCTGAGCTGCGGCTGTCCCGGGTGGCTGCGGCAACCCGGCTGGGTCTGGCCATGGACCTCGGGCGGCTGCCCGCAGTGGCGGCCGGGATGGCGCGCGGCGGGCTGGACGTGCCCAAGGCTGTTGCCATCACCGACGCGGTGGCTGTGCTCGAGGAGCCTGTCAAGCAGCAGGTGGCCGAGCGGGCGGTGGCGCGCGCGGGCCAGCACACCGTTGGTGAGCTGCGGGCATGGCTTCGCAGGGAGGTGCCTGCCGCCGACCCGGCAGCGGCCGACCGCCGGCACACACGCGCGCTGGGGGAGCGGCGGGTCACCGTAACGGCGGTGGCCGACGGCATGGCTGAGCTGTGGGCGCTGCTACCAGCCGACGCCGCGGCCCGCGCCTACACCGCCGTGGACGCCTGCGCTCGCGCCGCCGCCTCGCCGCGTGATCGACGCACCGCCGATCAGCGGCGCGCCGACGCCCTGGTCGACCTCGTGGTCGGCCGTGTCACACCGGCCCAGACTGCGGTGCAGGTCACCGTCCCGCTGGCCACCCTGGTCATCGCGGCTGACCAACCGGGCGAGCTCGCTGGGATCGGTCCCATCCCTGCCCCGATGGCCCGCCGGCTGGCGGCCGACGGTCTGTGGCGCTGGTTGGCCACAACGGACCGCGGCACCGTGGTCGACGCCGGTCTTCGGCGTTACCGGCCGTCCCGCGCCCTGGCGGACCTCATCCGCGGCCGGGACGTCACGTGCAGGTTCCCCGGCTGCCGGCAGCCCGCTCACCGCTGCGACGTCGACCACACCACGCCTTACCCGGCCGGTTCCACGAGCCGGGACAACTTGGCCACCATCTGCCGTCACCACCACCGCCTCAAGCACCGGGCCGGATGGACCCTTCGGCAACACGCCGGTGGAGATCTCACCTGGACCAGTCCCACCGGCCGCACGTACACCACCCGGCCACCTCGGCACCCACCGCCCGGCAAGACCGCCGCCCACCCCGGTCACCGCAGCGCGGCCTGACCCAATTCGGGTGCGCCCGGCCGCACCCGTGTGACATGGTCGCCGCATGCGATGTTGAGTCGACCGCAGATCTGATCCGGTCGTACGGCTGGTCCGGCGGGTGTACGCGTTCGCAATCCTGGACGAACTCATCCCGCTTTATCCGGTGTATGCCCTGCTGTTTGCCGACTCCGGACTGTCCACCGGGCAGATATCGACGCTGCTCGTGCTGTGGTCACTCACCGGGTTCCTGCTCGAGGTGCCGACTGGCGTGCTTGCCGACCGGCTGTCGCGGCGCAGACTTCTCACCGTCGCCGCGCTGCTTCGGGCCGCCGGCTTCGCACTGTGGTTGGCGGTGCCCTCGTACGCCGGCTTCGCCGTCGGGTTCGTGCTCTGGGGCATGAAGAGCGCGTTCAGTTCGGGCACGTGGGAAGCGCTGATCTATGACGAGCTCGCCGCCGCAGGCGAGACGGAACGCTATCCGCGGGTGATCGGCCGAGCCGAGGTGCTTGGTGTCCTGGGTGTGCTCGGTGGCACTGCGGCGGCCACGCCGATGATGGCGGCTGGCGGATACGGCCTCACCGGCTGGCTGAGCGTCGCGGCCTGCGTGGCCGGCGCGATGGTCGCTGTCACCCTCCCTGAGCGGACTCGGGTCAGGGCCCCCGCGCCCAGCCCGGCCGAGGCGGGCGGCGCGGCAAGCACTGCAGCGGTCGAGGCGGGCGGGCTCGACGAGGTCGCTGGCCTTCGCGGCTACCTGGAGACGCTGTGGACGGGCCTCCGCGAGGCACGATCGTCACGGACCATCCGCCGGTTGTTGGTCGTCGCGGCGCTGCTGCCGGGGCTCAGCGCGCTCGACGAGTATCTGCCGCTGCTGGCCAGGTCCACCGGGGCGAGCGACACGCTCGTCCCCATTCTGCTTCTCGTGCAGTACGCCGGGCTGGCCGCGGGCGCGGAGCTGGGCGGACGGTTCCCCGAAGTCGCGCCGAGCCGAGTAGCGGCGCTGACGGCGGCCGGCGGGCTGCTGCTTGCCGCCGGCGCCCTCAGTGGCCACCCGATCGGGTTCCTCGGCGTCGGCGCGTGCTTCGCGGCTCTCTGGTACGGCACCGTTGTGTCCGGCACCCGCCTGCAAGAACGGATGATCGGCAGCGCGCGGGCGACCGTCACATCGCTGAGCGGGCTGGCCACGGAGACCGTGGCGCTGGCTGTCTACGGAGGCTTCGGCATTGGCGTGCGGTGGGCGTCGTTGCAGGTGCTGGTAGCTGGTCTCACCGTGCCGCTGCTGCTGCTTGCCGGCGTGCTTCCGCGTTGGCTGCCGGCGGCGCGCGACGAGAACGACGAATGAGTGCGGGCAGACTCCACCGCGCGGCGGATTCAAGTCCAAGCAGCTGCGACACGAGGAGCGCGCGGATGACCCGGATTGTCGGCGGGACAGCAGGCGGACGCCGGTTGTCGGTGCCGCCAGGGAGAGGGGTCCGGCCAACGTCCGACCGGGCCCGGGAGGCGCTCTTCGACACGCTCGGAACGCTGCTCGAGCTGAGTCACTCTCGCGTGCTCGACCTCTACGCCGGCTCGGGCGCGGTCGGGCTGGAGGCGGTATCCCGCGGAGCCGCGCATGCACTGCTGGTCGAGGTGGACGCCAAGGCCGCGGCCGTCGCCCAGGCCAACACCGCTGCACTCGGCTTGACCGACCGCGTCCAGGTAGTCCGCGAGCGGGTCGAGCGGGTGCTCATCACCCCACCATCACAGGCATATCACCTCGCCTTCGTGGACCCGCCCTACGCGCTACCCGACCAGGAGCTGGAGCGCATGCTGCAGTTGTTGGCGGGCGGTTGGCTGGTCGGTGGCGCGATCGTCGTGGTCGAGCGGGCGAGCCGTGGCGCCGGGCCGGCATGGCCTGCGCATTTCGAAGCGATCAAGCAGCGAAGGTACGGGGACGGCACGCTTTGGTACGGTCGCCGAACATGAGGCGCGCGGTCTGTCCCGGCTCTTTCGACCCGGTCACGAACGGGCACCTCGACATCGTCGGGCGGGCCAGCCGGCTGTACGACGAGGTCGTCGTCGCGGTCCTCGTGAACAAGAGCAAGTCCAGCGTCTTCACGGTCGAGGAGCGGATGGACATGCTCCGGCGGGTGACCAGCGAGTACGGGAACGTGCGGGTGGACTCGTTCCACGGTCTGCTTGTCGACTATTGCCGCAGTCACGACATTCCGGTCGTGGTCAAGGGCCTGCGGGCGGTCAGCGACTTCGACTACGAGCTGCAGATGGCCCAGATGAACCACGGCCTGGCCGGCGTGGAGACGATGTTCATCGCGACCAACCCGCTGTACAGCTTCCTTTCCTCCAGCCTGGTCAAGGAGGTCGCGATGTACGGCGGCGACGTGAGCGGGTTGGTGCCGCAGCACGTCCTGGAGCGCCTGCTGTCCCGGCTCGCCGAGCCGCGCTGAGGACCGTCGAGGTCCAGCGGGAGGGTCGATGACCGGGGCGTACGAGCCGCTGCGCCGGGTCGGCGACACGCTGGACGAGCTCGTCGCGCTGATCGAGACCGCCCGAGCGCTCCCGCTGTCCGGATCCTGCGTGCTGCCCCGCGAGCAGGTGCTGGCCCTGCTGGACGAGATACGGGCCGCCTGGCCGGAGGCGCTGGACGAGGCACGGGAGGTCGTCGCCACCCGCGAGCAGCTGCTCGGGCAGGCCCGGGACCGCCGCGACCGGGCCATCGCCGGGGCGCGGGCGGAGGCCGCCGCGATCCTCGCGGCCGCCCGGGACGAGGCCGAGCGCCTGGTCGCGACGGCAGAGGTCCGCCGCGCGGCCGAGGCCGAGGCGCGGGGGATCATCCAAGCCGCCCGGGACCGGTCCGAGCGGCTCCGGGCCGACGCCGACACGTACGCCGAGGAGCGACTGGCCGCGCTGGCGGCCACCCTTGGCACCGCGCAGCGCACGGTCGAGCGCGGCCAGCAGGCTCTTCGCGACCAGGCAGCCGGAGCCCGCGCCGGGGCCCGCCGCCGAGCACACCCCCAGCACACCCCGGAGCTCACCCCGGAGCTCACCCCGAAGCTCGCCGACGGAACCGGCGGCCCGGCGGGACCGGCGGCGCCGCCGCGACCAGTGTGACCCCGACCACCCGGTCGCTCTGACGCCGACCGGACGAGCCCGTCTGGGCCGTCCGGATCGACTCCGGCGGCGCCGTCCGGTACCCTCAGCGGCCGGTCGCACCCGCGCGTCCGCCTTTTGCCATGCCTGAGTCGACGATGTTTCGCGCCCGCCTCGACCCCCGCCAGCCGCTCGTGCTGAACGCCCGCGAGCTGAGCCGGCGCCCGGGGTCGATGCGCGCTGTCCAGCGCACGGTTCCGGCACCCGAAGATCTGGCCGTCGAGCTCGTCCGGGTCCCCCAGGGGGAGGACGTCGAGCTGGACCTGCGATTGGAGGCGGTGGTCGAGGGCGTGCTGGTGTCCGGCACCGTCACCGCACCGATCGCCGGCGAGTGCGGTCGCTGCCTCGACCCGTTCACCGGCACGCTGACCGTCGACGTGCAGGAGCTCTTCGCCTACCCGGACAGCACCACCGACGACACCTCCGACCCGGACGAGGTGCGCCGGCTGGTGGGCGACCTGCTCGACCTCGAGCCGGTGCTGCGCGACGCGCTAGTGCTCGCGCTGCCGCTGTCCCCGGTCTGCCGGGAGGACTGCCCGGGACTCTGCTCGACCTGCGGTGCGCGCTGGCAGGACCTGCCGGCCGACCACAGCCACGAGACGTTCGACCCGCGCTGGGCCGCTCTCGCCGAGCGGTTTGCCGCACCCACCGACAGTCAGGAGAGGTAGCTGTGGCCGTCCCCAAGCGGAGGACCTCGCGGAGCAACACCCATTCGCGCCGCTCGCAGTGGAAGGCCGCGGCACCGACGCTGGTCCCCTGTACCAACCGGGCCTGCGGAAAGCTGAAGCTACCGCACACCGCGTGCCCGAACTGCGGTCAGTACGACGGCAAGCAGATCCTGTCGGCTTGACACCGTCTCGCGCCCCCGCAACGCCCTTCGTGCCCGGAGGCCGCCGCTCGCCCGCGGACCCGTCCGCGCTCGAGGAAGCGCTCGGCGTCACTCTCGGCGCCGAGCTGCTGAGTCGCGCCCTGACTCACCGCTCGTTCGCCTACGAGAACGGTGGGCTGCCAACGAACGAGCGGCTGGAGTTCCTCGGCGACGCGGTGCTCGGGCTGGTGATCACCGACGCGCTCTACCGCGAGCACCCCGACCTGCCGGAGGGCCAGCTGGCCAAGCTGCGCGCCTCGGTGGTGAACATGCGCGCGCTCGCCGGGGTGGCCCGCCAGCTCGGCGGCAGCGGTCTGGGGTCGCACCTGCGGCTCGGCCGGGGCGAGGAGGTCACCGGCGGCCGGGACAAGGCCAGCATCCTGGCCGACACGCTGGAGGCGCTGCTCGGCGCCGTCTACCTGCAGCACGGCCTGGAGCGGGCCAGCGAGGTCGTGCACCGGCTGTTCGACCCGCTGCTGGTCGACGCCGCCCAGCGCGGCGCCGGCCTGGACTGGAAGACCAGCCTGCAGGAGCTCACCGCGATGCTCGGCCTCGGCGTGCCGGAGTACGTGGTCAGCGAAGAGGGCCCGGACCACGCCAAGTCGTTCACCGCTATCGCGCGGGTGGCCGGCGAGTCGCTCGGCAGCGGGGCCGGCCGGAGCAAGAAGGAGGCCGAGCAGAAGGCGGCCGAGGCGGCCTGGACCGTGCTCCGGGAGCGCGTGCCCGGCGCCGGCACCTGAGCCGCAGCCGGGGCAAGGAGCATGCCGGAGCTGCCCGAGGTAGAGGTCGTCCGCCGCGGGCTGGCCGCTGCCGTGGTCGGGCGGGAGGTGGCCGGCGTCGAGGTCCGCCATCCCCGCGCGGTGCGCCGCCAGCCAGGCGGCGCGGCCGACTTCATCGCCCGGCTGGCCGGCCATCGGCTGGCAGAGGCCTGCCGGCGCGGCAAGTATCTCTGGCTGCCACTCGCGGACACCGCCGAGGCGCTGCTCGGCCACCTGGGCATGAGCGGGCAGTTGCTGGTCCGGCCGCCGGACGCGGCCGAGGAGCTGCACCTGCGGGTCCGGATCGGGTTCGCCGACGGCGGGACCGAGCTCCGCTACGTCGACCAACGGACGTTCGGCGGCCTGTCGGTCGAGCCGCTGGTGGACGATCCGACCGGCGCCCTGGTGCCGGCGCCGATCCGACACATCGCCCGCGACCCGCTCGACCCAGGCTTCGACGACGCGGCGTTCACAGCCAAGCTCCGCCGCCGCCGCACCGGGCTGAAGCGGGCGCTGCTCGACCAGTCCCTGGTCTCCGGGGTCGGCAACATCTACGCCGACGAGGCGCTGTGGCGGGCCAAGCTGCACTGGGCCAGGCCGACCGACACGCTGACCCGGCCGGTGGTGGCCCGGCTCATGGCCGCCGTCAGGGAGGTGCTGGCCGAGGCGCTCGGCGAGCGCGGCACCTCGTTCGACTCGCTCTACGTCGACGTGAACGGGGAGAGCGGCTACTTCGGACGTGCGCTGTCCGTGTACGGCCGCGGGGACGAGCCGTGCCCGCGCTGCGGCACGCCGATCCGCCGCGACCGGTTCATGAACCGGTCCTCCTACAGCTGCCCGCACTGCCAGCCACGGCCGCGGCGGGCCCGCTGGTGACCGGTGGGACCGAGCAGGGAAATGCACCCGCCCGGCTCACCGCCTGGGTGAACGGCTACGTGCAGGGCGTCGGGTTCCGGTGGTGGACCCGGTCCACCGCCAGGCGGCTCGGCCTGGTCGGGACGGTGACGAACCTGCCCGATGGCCGGGTCGAGGTCGTCGCCGAGGGACCCGAGCCCGCCTGCCGGCGGTTGCTGGACGCGCTACGGGGACCGGGGACGCCTGGTCGGGTACGCTCCGTAGTTGACCAGTGGGGGCCGCCTCAGGGTCGTTTCACCAGTTTCGTGGAGCGATGACCGCTGTCGGCAACCCGGCGGCGGCAGACATTGACCCCCGGTGCCGATCGTGCGACCCTGGATAAGTAACGCGCGGTTCCCAATCTCCCCAGCTTGTGCGCGCGTTGACCCTCCAGACCCATCGATGCGTCTCCCGTGGAGGCCCACGAGATGGCCAAGGCCCTTCTCGGTCATGTAGGTGCGCTCCCTGAACGTCGCCTCCTCGATGAGGTGACCTATCTTCGGCACCGAGTCCGCGATCTCGAGGCGGAGCTCGCCCGGCTGCGCCCCGAACCAGATAGCAGCGAGCTCGAGCACGGGCTGCGCCAGCTGTCCGAGATGTCCGAGCCTGCCCTCGCCTGACGGCAGGTTGACGCCGCTTCCCCACAGGTGAGCCGGACAAGAGGCCGGCTCGCTAGTCAGTGCGGCGCGGCGCCCTGAGCCGGCTGGATTTGCGCGGTAGGTTCTGTGGGAATGCTGTCTACAGCGGCGCTGGCCTTCCAACGCATCTCCACCGGAGACCTGTGCATCTCAAGAGCCTGACGCTGAAGGGCTTCAAGTCCTTCGCCTCCACCACGACGTTGCGCTTCGAGCCCGGGATCACCTGCGTGGTCGGCCCGAACGGCTCAGGGAAGTCGAACGTCGTCGATGCGATCGCCTGGGTGCTGGGGGAGCAGGGCGCGAAGGCGCTGCGCGGCGGCAAGATGGAGGACGTCATCTTCGCCGGCACCGCCGGCCGACCGGCGCTCGGTCGCACCGAGGTCACCCTCACCATCGACAACTCCGACGGCGTGCTGCCGATCGACTACACCGAGGTGTCGATCAGCCGCCGGATGTACCGCTCCGGCGAGAGCGAGTACGAGATCAACGGCTCGACCTGCCGGCTGCTGGACATCCAGGAGCTCCTGTCCGACTCCGGCATCGGCCGGGAGATGCACGTGGTGGTGGGCCAGGGCCAGCTCGACTCGGTCCTGCAGGCCAAGCCGGAGGACCGGCGGGCGTTCATCGAGGAGGCCGCCGGCGTCCTGAAGCACCGCAAGCGCAAGGAGAAGGCACTGCGGAAGCTGGACGCGATGCAGGCCAACCTCACCCGGCTCACCGACCTCACCGCAGAGCTGCGCCGCCAGCTCAAGCCGCTCGGCCGGCAGGCCGAGGTGGCCCGCCGGGCCGCCGGCGTCCAGGCCGAGCTGCGGGACGCCCGGCTGCGGCTGCTCGCCGACGACCTGGTCGGGCTGCGGTCCTCGCTGGCTCAGGAGGTGGCGGACGAGAACGCGGTACGGGAGCGGCGCGCGGCGGTGGAGCAGAGCCTGGCCGCCGGCCAGGCCCGGGAGGCCGAGCTGGAGGCCGGGATCGCCGCCGATGCGCCGATGCTCGCCCAGGCCCAGGAGACCTGGTACCGGCTGTCCGCTCAGGAGGAACGGTTCCGGGGGACGGCCCGGCTGGCCACCGAGCGGGCCCGGCACCTCGCCGCGGAGCGGCAGCAGAGCCGCACCGCGCGCGACCCCGACCAGCTCGACGCCGAGGCGGCCGAGATCGGGTCCCGGGAGGCGGAGCTGTCCGCCGCGCTGGTCGAGGATCGGGCCCGGCTGGCCGGGGCGGTCCGGGAACGGCAGCAGCTCGAGCGCCGGCTGGCCGAGGCCGAGCGGGCGCTGGTCGCCGCCGTGCGCGCGGTCGCCGACCGCCGGGAGGGGCTGGCCAAGCTGGCCGGGCAGCTCAACGGGGTACGCACCCGTGCCGCCGCCAAGGCCGAGGAGATCGCTCGGCTCATCGCGGCGGCGAACGAGGCCAGGTCCCGGGCGGGTCGGGCGCAGGCCGAGTTCGTCGCGCTGCAGGCCGAGGTCGGCGCCTTGGACGAGGGCGAGCTGGGCCTCGATGCCCGGCACGAGGCCGCGGTGGCCGCATCCGAACAGGCAGCCGCGCGGGTCCGGCAGATCACCGAGGCCAACCGCGAGGCCGAGCAGGAGCAGGCCGCCTGGACCGCCCGGCGGGACGCGCTGGCGCTCGGGCTGACCCGCAAGGACGGCGCTGGCGCGCTGCTGGCCGCCGGCGCCCGGCTGCCCGGCCTGCTCGGCTCGGTCGCCGCGCTGCTGGCCGTCCGGCCGGGGTACGAAGCGGCGCTGGCCGCGGCGCTGGGCGCGGTCGCCGACGCCGTCGCGGTCTGCTCGCCGGAGAGCGCCGGCGACGCGCTGAAGGTGCTCAAACAGGACAACGCAGGACGTGCCGGGCTGCTCATCGCCGGGGAGACAGCCGGCGAAGGTGAGCCGTGGCCCGCGCTGCCGGACGGGGCCCGGTGGGCGGTGGACGTGGTCGAGGCGCCGGCGAGGCTCCGGCCGGTGCTCGGTCGGGTGCTGGACCGGGTCGCCGTGGTGGCCGACCTGGACGCGGCACAGGCCGTGGTGGGCGCCCAGCCGGGGGTCCGGGCTGTGACAGCCGCCGGCGACCTGCTGGGCGCCGACTGGGCTCTGGGCGGATCTCTCGATGCGCCCAGCGTGCTGGAGGTGCAGGCTGCCCTCGACGAGGCCGACCAGCGGCTGCGTGACCTGGGCGGGCGGCGTCAGCAGTTGGCACTGGAGCTGTCTGCGGCGAGCGAGCGGGCCGGTGCTTTGGCCGCCGAGGTGGAGACCGCGCTCGGCGCCCTGCACGAGTCGGACGCGAAGATGAACGCGGTCGCCGAGCAGCTGGCCCGGCTCGGCGCGGCGGCCCGCTCGGCCACCGCGGAGGCCGACCGGCTGGACCGGGCCCGGGCCGAGGCCGAACGCAACCGGGACCGCGACCTGGCCGGGCTCGCCGTGCTGGAGGAGCGGTACGCCGCCGCCGAGGCCACTCCGCTGGACGAGGAGCCCTCGGCGGAGGAGCGGGACGGGCTGCAGGGCGCGGTGGATGCCGCTCGGCAGGGCGAGCTGGAGGCCCGGCTGGCCGTCCGGACCGGCGAGGAGCGGGTGCGGGCGGTGCAGGGCCGGGCCGAGTCGCTGCGCCGGGCCGCCGCGGCCGAGCGCGCCGAGCGGGCCAGGGAGGAGCGCCGCGGCGTCGCCCGGGCCCGCGGCGCGGTGCTCGCCGCGGCGGTGGCCGACGCGGCCGAAGTGGCCCTGGCCTGCATCGCGCGGTCGCTGGAGGTGGCCGCCGCGGAGCGGGACGCCGCGCAGCAGTCCCGTGTGGTCCGGGAGGGCGAGCTGCTGGCGCTGCGGGCCTCCACCCGGGAGCTCGCCGCGGAGCTGGACCGGCTGACCGACGTCGTGCACCGCGACGAGATCGCCCGGGCCGAGCAGCGGCTGCGGATCGAGCAGCTGGAGCAGAAGGTCGCCGAGGAGTACGGGGTGGACCTCGACGCGCTGCTGGCCGAGTACGGTCCCGAGGTCCCGGTGCTGCCGCCCGCAGCCGACGTGGCGAAGGCCGAGGAGGAAGGGCGCGAGCTGCCCGGGCCCGCGCCCTACGACCGGGCGGTCGAGCAGAAGCGGGCCACCCGGGCCGAGCGCGACCTGGCCCTGCTCGGCAAGGTGAACCCGCTGGCCCTGGAGGAGTTCGCCGCCCTGGAGGAGCGGCACGCCTTCCTGTCCGGCCAGCTGGAGGACCTCAAGGCCACCCGCCGGGACCTGCTCACCGTGCTCCGCGAGGTGGACGAGCGCATCCACGAGGTGTTCGCCTCGGCGTTCGCGGACACCGCCCGGGAGTTCGAGGTGGTCTTCCGCGCCCTGTTCCCGGGCGGCGAGGGCAGGCTGCTGCTCACCGACCCGAGCGACCTGCTGGACAGCGGCGTCGAGGTGGAGGCGCGCCCGCCGGGCAAGAAGATCAAGCGGCTGTCCCTGCTGTCCGGCGGCGAGCGGTCGCTGGCGGCGATCGCTCTGTTGGTGGCGATCTTCCGGGCCCGCCCGTCCCCGTTCTACGTCCTGGACGAGGTGGAGGCGGCGCTCGACGAGATCAACCTCGGCCGGCTGCTCAACCTGATCGAGGAGCTTCGCGAGGCCAGCCAGCTCATCGTCATCACCCACCAGAAGCGGACCATGGAGATCGCCGACGCGCTCTACGGGGTGAGCATGCGGGGCGACGGGATCACCACGGTGATCAGCCAGCGGCTGCGCGAGCAGGAGTCAGCCTGACAACTTTTCGGCAACCTCCCGGAAACCTTTGCATGCGATCTGCATGCTAGCCTCCGTCATCGTGCCGGCGATACAGGTCCGTGATGTCCCTCGCGATCTCCACGAGCGGTTGCGCCGCCGCGCCGAGGCCGAGCACGTGTCGCTCAGTGCGTACGTGCTGCGCCTGCTCGAGCGGGACGCCGGCCGCCCCTCGACCGGTGAGTGGCTGGCCTCGCTGGATCGACGCGAGCCGGTCCGCGGCGTGAACGTGACCGCGGTGCTCGATGAGGTCCGGCAGGGGCAGGAGCAGCGGCCGGTCGGTGCTCTGCGTCATTGACGCGGGCGCGCTCACCGAGATCCTGCTGCGCAGTCTCCGTGCCCCCGCCGTGGCGGCCGCGGTGCGCGACCGTGACCTGGTGGCGCCCGCGGTGATCGACGCCGAGATCCTCTCGGCACTACGTGGTCTGGAGCGCAGCAGGTCGCTGCTTCCCTCCCGGGCCGCGGTCGCGATCGAGGACCTGCGGCTGGCCCCGGTCCGGCGGTTCCCGCTCGAGCCGCTGCTCCGCCGAGCATGGTCGCTGCGCGACCGGCTCAACGCCTACGACGCGCTCTACGTCGCCCTCGCCGTCGACCTCGACTGCCCGCTGGTCACCACGGACCATCGCATCCCCTCGCCGCGGCTGCCAGCCGACGTGATCATCGCCTGACCGGCCGCGCCGGTTCGCCGCCTGAGAGGATCGCCGCATGGAGTACCTCGTCCTCGGGATCGTGCTGGTCGTGCTGGCGGCGGTGGCCGTCGCCGTGCTCGTCGTGCCGCGACGGCGGCGGGGCGGGGTGGCGGCGCCGCCGGCGCCGCCGGCGGAGCGTGAGGCCGTTCCGGCGCCGGAGGCTGCGCAGCCAGAGGCGCCGGAACTCGAGGTTCCGGCGCCTGTCGCCGGGCGGCTGGTTCGGCTGCGGGACCGGCTGGCCCGGTCCCAGTCGACCCTGGGGCGTGGGCTGCTCAGCGTGCTGTCCCGGGACCGGCTGGACGACGAGGCCTGGGAGGAGGTCGAGGATGCGCTGCTGCAGGCCGACGTGGGGGTGAGCGCCACCGGCGAGATCGTGGAGCGGCTGCGCACCCGGACCAGGGTGCTGGGCACCCGTTCTTCGGGCGAGCTGCGGGCACTGCTCGCGGACGAGCTGGTCGCCGCGCTCGACCCGGCCGCGGACCGCTCCCTGCAGACGCTGCCGCACCAGGACGGCCGGCCGGCGGTCGTGCTCGTGGTCGGGGTGAACGGCACCGGCAAGACCACCACCTGCGGCAAGCTGGCCCGGGTGCTGGTCGCGGACGGGCAGACCGTGCTGCTCGGCGCGGCGGACACGTTCCGGGCCGCCGCGGCCGACCAGCTGACCACCTGGGGGTCTCGGGTCGGCGCGCAGACGGTGCGCGGGCCGGAGGGCGCCGACCCGGCCTCGGTCGCGTTCGACGCCGTCCGGCAGGGCGCCGACTCGCACGTGGACACCGTCGTGGTGGACACCGCTGGCCGGCTGCACACCAAGGTCGGGCTGATGGACGAGCTCGGCAAGGTCAAGCGGGTGATCGAGAAGCACGGGCCGGTGGACGAGACACTGCTGGTCCTGGACGCGACGACCGGGCAGAACGGCGTCGTGCAGGCCCGCGTCTTCACCGAGGCGGTAGAGGTCACCGGGATCGTCCTGACCAAGCTGGACGGTACCGCGAAGGGCGGGATCGTCATCTCGGTGCAGCGCGACCTCGGTGTGCCGGTCAAGCTGGTCGGGCTCGGCGAGGGTCCGGACGACCTTGCCCCGTTCGAGCCGGAGGCGTTCGTCGACGCGCTGCTCGGCGACACTGTGTAGGAGGACTGGCTGTGACTGGACAACTGGACCGGCGGCGGTTCCTGACCGGCGCTGTCACCGGCACCGCGGTCATCGCGTTCGACACCATCGGGCGGTCCTGGGTGACGGCGGCCGAGGCCCTGCCGCCCGGGGCGGTCGCCGTGCCCGGGCTGGACGGTGACCTTGTCACCGATCCGGGGTCGCTGGCCGAGGCGGCCGACGACTTTGGGCACATCGTGCACCACACCCCGGTCGCGGTGCTGCGGCCCGGATCCGTGCGGGACATCGTGCTGATCGTCCGGTACGCCAACCAGCACGGGATCCGGGTGGCCATGCGCGGGCAGGGGCACACCACGTTCGGGCAGGCGCAAGTGGACGGTGGCGTAGTGATCGACTCGCGCACGCTGGCCACGATCCACCGGATCTCCGGGGACCGGGCCGTCGTGGACGCCGGGGTGCTGTGGCTCGACCTGGCCCGGGCGGCCATCGCGGATGGCCTCACGCCGCCGGTGTTCACCGACTACGTCGGGCTGTCCGTGGGCGGCACGCTGGGCTGCGGCGGGATCGGCGGCACCACCCAGCACTTCGGGTTGCAAGTGGACAACGTGCTGGCACTGGACGTGGTGACCGGGGACGGCAGGCTGGTCCGCTGCTCGCCGGAGGCCGACCGGCGACTGTTCGAGGCGGTGCTCGGCGGGCTCGGCCAGTTCGCGATCCTGGTGCGGGCGACGATCCGGCTCGTGCCGGCCCCCACGAACGCCCGCGGCTACCAGCTCTACTACCCCGACCTCGGCAGCTACCTCGCCGACCAGCGGCGGCTCCTGGCCGACGGCCGGTTCGGCTCGCTGCAGGGCCAGGCGATCCGGAACGCCGCGGACACCGGCTGGGAGTTCTTCGTGGACGCCGCCGCCTACTACACCGCGCCGCACCCGCCCGACGACACGGCGCTGGTCGGGGGGCTCAGCTTCGGCCGGATGGCGGTCCTGGAGTATTCGTTCTTCGACTGGGTCAACCGGCTGGCTCCCACCATCGAGTTCCTGAAGCAGATCGGAGCCTGGGGGCTGCCGCACCCCTGGCTGGACGTGTTCCTGCCGGCCAGCCGGACAGCGCACATCGTGCAAAGCGTGCTGGCCGATCTGACCTTGGCCGACACCGGGCAGGGGCCGGTGCTGCTCTACCCGTTCTCCACCGGCAGGCTGCACCGGCCGTTCGTGGAGATGCCGGACGAGGACGTCGCGTTCCTGTTCTCGCTGCTGCGCACGGCGGTGCCACCGGCGCCGGACCTGGTGGCCCGGCTGGTGGCGGACAACCGGGCCGTGTACGAGCAGGCCCGGGACGCCGGCGGGAAGCGTTACCCGATCGGCGCGGTGGTGCTCAGCGAGGCGGACTGGCGGGACCACTACGGGCCGGACTGGCCGGCGTTCGCCGCCGCGAAGGCGCGATACGACCCCCGCCATGTGCTCACCCCTGGCCAGGGGATCTTTGGCTAACCCTTCACCGCGCCGTGCATGATGCCGCCGACGATCTGCCGGCCGAGCGCCGCGAACACCACGATCACCGGGATCGTGGTCAGGAACGTGCCGGCCAGGATGACCGAGCGGTCCGGCACGTACCCCTGACCCAGGTTGTTCAGTCCGACCTGGACGGTGGGGTTGTCCGCCTGCAGCACCAGGATCGGCCAGAAGAAGTCGTTCCAGGCCTGCAGGAAGGTGAGCATGCCGAGCACCGCCATCGCCGGCCGGGCGATCGGCAGCACGATCGACAGGAAGATCCGGAACGTGGAGGCACCGTCCACCCAGCCGGCCTCGAGCAGCTCGGTGGGCATCGCGTGTAGCAGGTACTGGCGCATGAAGAACACGCCGAACGCGGTGACCAGGGTCGGCAGGATCACCGCCTGCAGCTGGTCCACCCAGCCGAACTTGACCATCATCTGGTAGAGCGGGATGACCCCGAGGCTCGGCGGGATCATCATCGTGCCGATGGTCAGGCCCAGCAGCACCGAGCTGAACCGGAACTTCAGCTTCGCGAACGCGAACCCGGCCAGCGTGCAGAACAGCACCGTGCCGAGCGCGACCGAGCTGGACACGATCACCGAGTTGATGATCGCCTTGGTCAGGTCGACCTGGTTGTAGGCCTCCCGGATGTTGTGCAGCAGCCGGCCGCCGGGCACCAGCGGCGGCGGGACCTGGTTGATCTCGGCGTTGGTCCGGGTGGCCATGACCAGCGTGTAGTAGAGCGGGAAGGCCGAGACCACCGTGACCAGGCCGAGGATCGCGTAGGTCAGCCAGCTGGCCCGCAGCCGGCTGTTCCCGCCGCCCTTGCGCCGCCCCGCCCGGGCGACCGCTACCTGGTCGACGTCTGCGGCGGTCGCGGTGACCGTGACGACGCTCACGACAGAGAACCCCCTAGACCCGGTTCGCCTTTCGCCCGCGGGCGAACGCGGCGTTGACCAACACCGCCAGAACTATGATCACGAACATGGTCCAGGCGACCACGGAGGCGTAGCCGAGCTTGTAGTTGTACCAACCCTCGTCGTAGAGCAGCAGGCCGAGCGTCTGGTACTGGCGGCTGGATCCGCCGGCGTGCCCGTTGATGCCGCCGAACAGCAGCGGCTCGCCGAACAGCTGGGTGGCGCCGATGGTGGAGATGATGATGGTGAACAGGATGGTGGGCCGCAGCGAAGGGATCGTCACGTACCGGAACTGCTGCCAGCGGCTCGCCCCGTCGATCGCCGCCGACTCGTACAGGTCGTCCGGGATCGCCTGCATCGCAGCCAGGTAGATCAGCGCGTTGTAGCCGGTCCACCGCCAGGTGACCACAGTGGAGATTGCCACCTGCGAGGACCAGCGGCCGGCCTCCCAGTCGATGTTGTGCACGCCGACCAGGCCGAGCACCCAGTTGACGAAGCCGAAGTCCCGGCCGAACAGCCCGACGAAGACCAGCGTCGCCGCGGCCAGCGAGGTGGCGTACGGCATGAGCATGGCGACCCGGAAGAACGTCCGGCCGCGCAGCCGGTAGTTGAGCAGGTGGGCCAGGCCGAGCGCGATCAGCAGCTGCGGGACCGTGGAGATGACCCCGATGGTGAACGTGTTCGTCAGCGCGTTCCAGAAGAACTCGCTGTGCAGCAGGGTGCTGTAGTTCCGGAGGCCGACCCACTGCATCTTCTCCGGGGTGCCGAAGTCGACCTTGTGCAGCGACACCCAGCCCGTGTAGATCAGCGGGAACAGCCCGAACGCGCCGAATACCAGGAAGAACGGCAGCACGAACGCGTACGGGGTCAGCCCGGAGCCCACCGTACGCGGCCTGCCACTGGTGCGCGGCCGGCGGTGCCGCACCTCGGGCGCGGTCACCCGGACGTCCGGCTGGGTGGCGACCATGGCAGCGTCCTTCCTGGTGGCACCCGGGAGCGGGGTCCCGGGTGCCACTGAGCTTGGTCAGCCTCCGATCGCGTTCTTGATGTTCTTCAGCGTGGTCTGCCAGGCCGCGTCAGGGCTCTTGCCCTGGGTCTCGATCGACAGCAGGCCGTTGCTGATGGTGTCCTTGATCGTGCCGTCCTTCGGGCCGACGATGGCCACCGGCAGCTTCGCGGCCACCTCGCCGAAGATCTTGCCGGTCGGGGCGCTGTTGAAGTACGGCTCCGTGTAGCCGGAGACCGCCGGGTCGGCCGCAGCCACCGAGTTGGACGGGAAGTTGCCGCCCTTCTTGAACAGCGCTACCTGCTGCGGCGCCGCGGTCAGGTACTTGATCAGGTCGTAGGCCTCCTTCTGGTGCTGGCTGTTCTTCGGGATGGCCAGGTACGAGCCGCCCCAGTTCGCCGCGTTCGGGCCCGGAGCGATGTCCGACTTGCCGCTGCCCGCGTCGCCGGCCTGGCCCTTGATGTAGCCGATCATCCAGGACGGTGCGCCGACGGTCGCGAACGCTCCGCTGGAGAAGCCCTTGTTCCCAGGATGGTGTTGTACAGGCCGCTGGATGTGTCGATGAACGCGGACTTGGCGCCCATCCTCGCCTTGTACTGGCCGCCCATCGCCAGGAACGCGTCCCAGCTGGTCCATTTGGCGGCCAGCTCGTCCCGGTTGGTGGGCAGGCCGGCCTGCTTGAACAGGTCGGTGCGGTAGGCGATCGCGATCGGGCCGATGTCGGTGCCAAGGCCGACCACCTTGCCGTCAGCGGCGGTCGCCGCCTTCCACTTCCACGGGTAGAAGTCGGCTTCCTCGCTGCCCGCGCCGAGCGTCTTCAGGTCGGTGAACTTGCCGGACAGGTTCTGCGTCACGTCGGCGATCCGGCCGACCTCGATGCCGACCACGTCCATGGTGCCCTTGGCCGCGTTCAGGTTCTGCTGCAGGACCGGGTAGTAGTTCTGCTCCTGCTCGATGCTGCTGTAGTTGATCGTGACGTTCGGGTGCGCCGCGTGGTAGGCGTCGAACGGCCCCGCCTCCTTGTAGCCGAACGTGCCGAACAGCCGGACGTTCACGGTGACCGGACCGTTCGCGCTCGCCGTGTCGGCGGTGTTGTCCTTCGTGGAGCTGCAGCCCGCGATGGCGAGCGCGGCAACGACGACCGCCGCGATCAGCGCCGTCGTGCCTCTCCTCACGATGTGCATCAAACCCTCCCAGGAGTGTGCTACGCCGACTGCCGGGTGATCAGCTCGGTCGGCAGGATGAGGCCGCGGGCGCGCGGGGCGTGCGGCCGCTCGGCCAGCGCCAGCACCAGGCTCGCCATCTGCCGTCCCATCTCGACGATGGGCTGGCGGACCGTGGTCAGCGCGGGATCGGTCATGGACGCGAGGTCGAGGTCGTCGAAGCCGACGACCGCGACGTCTTCCGGCACTCGGCGGCCGGCCCGGCGCAGCGCCCGGAGCGCGCCGGCGGCCATCAGGTCCGAGGCGGCGAAGACGGCGTCCAGCCCCGGGTCACGTTCCAGCAGCTCGGCCATCGCCTGCTCGCCGCTCTCCTGGCTGAACGTGCCGTAGGCGATCAGCGAGCGCCGGGACCGGCGGGACCCCAGCGCGTCTCGGTAGCCGGCCAGCCGGTCGACCCCGGCGCACATGTCCTGCGGGCCGGCGATCGTGGCGATCTGGGTCCGGTTGCGCTGCAGCAGGTAGCTCACCGCGTCCCGGGCGCCGCCCCGGTTGTCCATGTCGACATACGGCATGCTCACGTCGTTGAGCGGCCGCCCTCCGATCACGGTCGGGACGCCGGCCCGGGCGAACGAGGCCGGCAGCGGGTCCGCGCCGTGCAGCGAGAGCAGCAGCACCGCATCGACGTGACCGCCGGCGACGTAGCGCTGGACCCTGGCCCGGTCACTCTCGCTCTGCGCCATGATCAGCACCAACTGCTTGCCGGCCAGGGTCAGCTCCTGGCTGGCCCCCCGCACGACGCCGCCGAAGAACGGGTCGGCGAAGACGCGCACGTCCGGTTCGGACACCACGAGGGCGACCGAGTCGGTCCGCTGGGTGACCAGGCTGCGGGCGGCGCTGTTGGCCACGTAGCCGAGCCGCTCGACCGCCCGCTCGACCGCGGCCCTCGCCTCCGGGCTCACCCGAGGCGAGCCGTTGATCACCCGAGACACCGTGGCACGGGAAACCTGTGCGTAGGCGGCCACCTCCTCCAAGGTCGGCCGCGGCCGACGCACCCCCGCGGTACCTGACGTCACGGCCACCTCCCTCGTCCTCGTCTGCGTCTGCGTGTGGGTGTGTGTCCCGGACTCACGCGCCGCCGCGCGCGATGACGTCCCGAAACCAGTAGCCGCTGTCCTTGGGGATCCGGCGCTGCGACGGGTAGTCCACGTAGACCAGCCCGAACCGCTTCGCGTACCCCTCGGCCCACTCGAAGTTGTCCAGGAACGACCAGACGAAGAACCCGCGCAGGTCGACCCCGCGCTCCAGCGCCGCGTGCGCGGCGCGGAGGTGACCGTCCAGGAACTGGATCCGGTTCGCGTCGTGCACCTTGCCGTCCGCGCCGACCCGGTCGTCGAACGCCGCGCCGTTCTCGGTCACCAGCAGCGGCAGCCGCCGGTATCCGGTGTGGATCCGCAGCAGCACGTCGAGCAGCCCGGTCGGTTCGATCTCCCAGTCCATCGCGGTGCGGGCACCAGTGGGCGGCAGTATCCGGGTGCCGGCCGTGCTGGGGTATCCGGGCAGGTCCGGCGGACCGGCCGCCACCCGTAGCGGCTGGTAGTAGTTGACCCCGAGCAGGTCCAGCGGCGCCGAGATGACGTGCTCGTCGCCGGGCCGGACGAAGCCCCAGCCGGTCCACCGGGCCGCGTCGGCGACCAGGTGGCCGGGTAGTGCCCGCGCAGCACCGGTTCGAGGAACAGCCGGTTCTGCACCGCGTCCACCCGGCGGGCGGCGTCCAGGTCGGCCGGGCGGTCGCTGGCCGCGGTCACCGGCGCCGGGTTGAGCACCAACGACACCTGCGCCCCGGCCAGCGTCGCGGCCCTGATCGCGTGGCTGGCCAGGCCGTGCCCGAGCAGCAGGTGGTGCGCGGCCGGGAAGGCCTGCGCCGGGTCGGCGATACCGGGCGCGTGCAGGCCGGTCGCGTAGCCCAGGAACGCCGAGCACCACGGCTCGTTCAGGGTGGTCCAGTGCTGGACCCGGTCGCCCAGCGCACCGGCCATCATCGCGGCGTAGTCGGCGAACCGCGCCGCGGTGTCCCGGACCGCCCAGCCACCGACGTCCTGCAGCGCCTGCGGCAGGTCCCAGTGGTAGAGCGTGACCACCGGCTCGATCCCGGCGCCGACCAGTGCGTCCACCAGCCGGCGGTAGAAGTCCAGGCCGGGCTCGTTGGCCGGGCCGCGGCCCTCCGGCTGGACCCTGGGCCAGGAGACGCTGAACCGGTACGCCCGCACCCCGAGCGCGGCCAGCAGCGCGACGTCCTCGGCGTAGCGGTGGTAGTGGTCGACGGCGACGTCGCCGGTGTCCCCGTTGGCCACCCGGCCCGGGGTGTGGCTGAACGTGTCCCAGATCGACGGCCCCCGGCCGTCGGCGCCGGCGGCGCCCTCGATCTGGTAGGCCGCGGTGGCGGTCCCCCAGAGAAAGTCGGCCGGGAAGCGGAGCACGCCCGGCTCGGCCGGGGCCGTAGCCGGGGCGGTGACGTCGGTACCGGTGACCTCCGGGGTCGGCATGACGGGCGTGCTCATGCCCTGCTCCTCGGCTGCATGAACCCTCCGTTGGCCCCGGTCGACTCGCGCTTGTGAGAGCGCTCTCACGGTGCAGCAGAGAGTCCTCGCCCGTTACCGCTCTGTCAAGAGGTCGTCGTCCTTTCGATATTTTTCTTGGTCATGGCGGTGTCACGGCGGCATGGCGGGCGCGTAGCGGCGATCTTGATCGGGTGCCGGCTCGGAGCACATCTGTGGAAGCGCTCTCGCAGGCTGGCCGACGGCGGCGTCGACTGGTGGCTGGCCCGGGTCGAAACCTGGCTGTCGCATGGTGGCGGGGGAGTTCACTCGGGCGAAACAGTCGGGACCTCGTCGGGAAACAGGCGGCTGCGACGGTTCTCACCGACCGCTCGGGCCACAGGAGGAGCCGTGCCCTTCGACTTCACAAAGATAGACACCGGCAGCACCGCGTGGGTCCTGGCCAGCGCCGCGCTGGTTCTGATCATGACGCCGGGGCTCGCCTTCTTCTACGGCGGCATGGTTCGGGCCAAGAACGTGCTCGCCATGCTCATGCAGAACTACGTGACCATCGCGCTGGTCAGCATCGTCTGGGTGGCGGTGTCGTTCTCGCTCGCGTTCGGCAAGGGCAACGGCTTCGTCGGCGACCTGCACTTCGCCGGGCTGAACCACATGAACGAGGTCCTGCCCGGCTACGTGGACAACTTCGCGCAGGCCATCCCGCCGATCGTGTTCGTGGTCTTCCAGCTCATGTTCGCGGTGATCACGCCGGCCCTGATCACCGGCTCCACCGCGGACCGGTGGAAGTTCGGCGCGTTCGTGCCGTTCATCGTGCTGTGGTCGATCCTGGTCTACGGCCCGGTCGCGCATTGGGTCTTCTCGCCGGAGGGCTGGCTGTTCAAGAAGGGCGCGCTGGACTTCGCCGGCGGCACCGTGGTGCACATCAACGCCGGCTCGGCCGGGCTGGCGATGGCGCTCGTCCTGGGTGTCCGCAAGGGCTGGCCGAGGGAGCAGATGCGCCCGCACAACGTGCCGTTCGTGCTGCTCGGCGCGGCGCTGCTGTGGTTCGGCTGGTTCGGCTTCAACGCCGGCTCCGCGCTGGGCGCCGGTAACCTGGCCGGTTACGCCTTCGCCAACACCAACACCGCGACGGCGGCCGCCCTGCTCGGCTGGATCGCGGTGGAGAGGCTCAAGTACGGCAAGTCGACGACGTTGGGCGCGGCCTCCGGGGCGGTCGCCGGGCTGGTCGCGATCACCCCGTGCGCCGGCTTCGTCAGCCCGCTCGGATCGATCTTCGTCGGCCTGCTCGCCGGTGTCGGCTGCGCGCTGGCGGTCCGGCTGAAGACCAGGCTGGGCTTCGACGATTCGCTCGACGTGGTGGCGGTGCACCTCATCGGCGGCATCATCGGCTCGCTCTGCGTGGGCCTGTTCGCCACCGTGGACACCAACCCGCTGGGCGCGGACGGCCTGTTCTACGGCGGCGGGCTCTCCTTGCTCGGCAAGCAGGCGCTCGCGGTCGTCTGCGTGATGACCTACTCGTTCACGGTCTCGTTCGTCATCGGCAAGGTGATCAACGTGTTCATCAAGAACCGGGTGCCGGCCGAGCAGGAGGTCGAGGGCCTCGACCTCGCCCTGCACGGCGAGACGGCGTACGAGTTCACTACGCTGACCTCCGGCGGCTACGCGTCCGCCGCATCCCCGCCGGCGCAGGCGACCGCGGGACCACCGGCTCCGGCAGCGACGGGGGCAGCGGCCAAGGAAGGGGTCTCGGCATGAAGCTGGTGACCGCCATCGTCAAGCCGTTCAAGCTGGACGACGTCAAGGCGGCGCTGGAGACGCTCGGCGTGGTCGGCCTCACCGTCAGCGAGGTACGCGGCTACGGCCGGCAGAAGGGGCACACCGAGGTCTACCGCGGCGCGGAGTACACAGTGGACCTGGTGCCGAAGGTCCGGGTCGAGGTGCTGGCCGACGACCTGGACGCGGACAAGGTGGTCGACACGATCACCGAGGCGGCCCACACCGGCAAGATCGGCGACGGCAAGGTCTGGGTGACCCCGGTCGACGCCGTGGTGCGGGTGCGGACCGGGGAGCGTGGCGCGGACGCACTCTGAGGCCGGCGAAGGGAGTCCGGCGGCCGCGCTGCGGGCGGCCCGGGCTGCCCTGCTCCGTCCCGGTGGTCCCACCGGGACGGAGCTGCGGGCCGCGCTGACTAGGTGCTATGACCGCTGGCTGGCCGAGCGGCTGTCCGGAGTGGACGGCGTGGCGCTGGTCGCGGTCGGCAGCCTGGGCCGGGTCGAGCCGGCGCCGTACTCCGACCTCGATCTGATGCTACTGCACCGCGGTCGCCGGGACGTGCCGGCCATCGCCGACTCGGTGTGGTATCCGGTCTGGGACGCCGGTGCCGACCTGGACCACTCGGTGCGCACCGTGGCCGAGGCCGTAGCGGTGGCCAGGGCCGACCTCAAGGCGGCGCTCGGCCTGCTGGACATGCGGCACGTGGCCGGTGACCCGACGCTGACCGGTCTGCTGCGCGAGTCGGTGCTGGCCGGCTGGCGGGCCGACGCCGGCCGGCGGCTGCCCGAGCTGCGCGAGGCCACCGTGGCCCGCTGGGACGCCCAGGGTGAGCTGGCGTTCCTGGTCGAGCCGGAGCTCAAGGACAGCCGCGGCGGGCTGCGAGACGTGCACGCGCTACGCGCGCTGGCCGCGGCCCAGGTGGTCGACCCGCCCGGCGCCGCGGTGGCAGCGGCCCGGGACGTCCTGCTGGACGTGCGCGGCGAGCTGCACCGGCGGGCCGGGCGGGCGCTGGACCGGTTCGTGCAGCAGGAGCAGGACGGCGTCGCGGCGGCGCTCGGCTACCCCGGCGCGGACGGCGTGCTGCAAGCGGTCAGCGAGGCCGGCAGGGTGCTGGCCTACGCCGCCGACGCCAGCTGGCGGCGGGTCGCCGCCGAGCTGGAGTCCCGCCGCCGGCGGTGGCGGCCGGGGCGCCGGCCGGCGGGCGGGGTGCGCCGGCCGCTGGCGGACGGGGTGGTGGAGCAGGACGGCGAGGTGGTGCTGGCCCGCGACGCCGACCCGTGGGCCGACCCGGTGCTGCCGCTGCGGGCCGCGACCGCCGCGGCCCGGGCCGGGTTGCCGCTGGCGCCGCACGCGCTGGACCGGCTGGCCACCGAGTCGGCGCCGCTGGCCTCGCCCTGGCCGGCTGCGGCCCGGGACGCGTTCGTCGACCTGCTGGGCGCCGGCCGGCCGGCAGTGCCGGTGCTGGAGGCGCTCGACCAGGGCGGCCTGCTGGTCGCGCTGCTGCCGGAATGGACGCCGGTCCGGTCCCGCCCGCAGCGCAACCCGGTGCACCGGTTCACCGTGGACCGGCACCTGGTGGAGACCGCCGCGCAGGCGGCCGAGCTGACCCGCGGCGTGGGCCGGCCGGACCTGCTGTTGCTCGGCGCGCTGCTGCACGACATCGGCAAGGGGTACGTCCACCTGGACGGCTACCCGGGGGACCACACCGAGGCCGGGGTGCGGGTGGTCCGCGCCCTCGGACCGCGGCTCGGACTGTCCTATGGGGACTCCGCGACGCTGGTCGCGATGGTCCGCCACCACCTGCTGCTCCCGGACACCGCGACCCGCCGGGACCTGGCCGACCCGGTCACCGTCCGTACCGTGGTGGACGCCGTGGACGGCTCCCGCGACCTGCTCGAGCTGCTGCACGGACTGTCCATAGCGGACGGTCTGGCGACCGGACCGGCGGCCTGGTCGGAATGGAAGGCCGGCCTGGTGGCCGAGCTGGTGGAGCGGGCCGCAGCGGCGATGGCCGGCGCGCCTGCGCCCGGGCAGCCGGCGCCGACCGCCGAGCAGCGGGCGCTGGCCGACGCGGGCGCGTTGGCGGTCCGGGTCGACGCAGCCACCGTGACGGTGGCCGCCCCGGACGCTCCGGGCCTGCTCAGCCGGACCACCGGGGTGCTGGCGCTGCACCACCTGGACGTCCGGTCGGCCACCATCGCCACGCTGCCGGCCCTCCCGGCGGCGATGGCGGTGAACGTGTTCGCGGTCGCACCGCGGTTCGGCCACGGGCCGGACGCCGCGGTGTTGCGCGCCGACCTGGCCAGGGCGCTGGCCGGCTCGCTGCCGCTCGACGAGCGGCTGGCCGCCAAGGAGCGGGACTACCGGGCCGGGCCGGCCGGCGCGCCCGCCCGGGTGCTGTGGTTCGACGACGCGGCCACCGACGCGACCGTGCTGGAGCTGCGGGCGGCCGACTCGATGGGTCTGCTGCACCGGGTCACCGGCGCGCTGGAGCGATGCGCGCTGGACGTGCGGTCCGCCCGGGTGAGCACCCTCGGCGGCGCGGTGGTGGACGCGTTCTACGTCGTCGGGCCGGACGGTCGGCCGGTCACCGGCGACGCGCTGCGGGCGAGGGTGGAACGCGAGGTGCTGGCGGCCGCCCGCTGACCCTCACCAGCCGCGCAGGTCGACCGGCCAGGTCTCGACCACCTCGGCGCCGTCCACCAGGTGTATCCGGTCGTGCAGGGCGACCGTCGGGTCGACGTGCGCGGGCAGCACCCGGACCCGGTCACCGACCCGCACCGAGCCGGCTTCCTCCGGGGCGAACGTGGTGTGCTCGTCCGAGACGAACCACACCGTCGCGCCGGGTACCGAGGGGTTGCCGTGGTCCATCCCGTGCGCCTTCAGCCCCACGTCGCAGACCGCCCACGGCGGCCGGATCGGCGAGCTCGGCGGCGCCACCGAGATCACCGTGCCGAGGATGCTCAGCGCCGACCGGAACGGCAGCCCGAGCGCCGCGTACTGGGTGTCCATCAGCGCGTAGGAGCCGGCCTGGATCTCGGTGGCCACCGTGTTGATCGCGTACGTGCCGGTGCCGCCCGCGGTGACCAGCTCGCCGCCGACGTCGGCGTGCGCCCGGGCCAGCAGCGCCATGCAGCCGGCGGTCAGCGTGGCTCGCTCGGCCGCGTCCGGCAGGAACATCAGGTGTCCCTCGTAGCCCATCACCCCGCGCACCGCCAGCCCCCGGGACCGGGCCAGGTCCGCCAGCCGGCCGGCGTCCTCCGGCGCGCAGCCGCATCGGGGCAGGCCCACGCCGACGTCGATCACCACCTCGGCGACACCTCCGGCGGCGGCCGCCCGCACGGTCTGCTCCGAGTCGACCGCGACCGTCAGCCGGGCGCCGGCCGCGACCACCGCGCCCAGCCGGCGGGCGTCCAGCACCTCGTTGGCCAGCAGCAGGTCCTCGCCCAGCCCGGCCGCCGCCATGCCCTCCACCTCGCGGACGGTGGCGCAGGTGAAGCCGCGATGGCCGGCCTGGAGCTGGCGGCGGGCCAGCGCGGTGCACTTGTGCGCCTTGACGTGCGGGCGCAGCCGCGGTCCGGGCAGCGCCTCGGCCATCGCCCGCAGGTTGTGCTCCAGGTCGTACACGTCGACCAGCAGCGCCGGAGTCTGCAGCTCGGAGATCAGCATCGGGCGACGGTAGCGTCCCTCGGGTGCAGACCCGAGTGGCGCAACTGGGCCGGGGACATCCGGGCGCGGCCGGTCCGGGTGCAGCGGCCGCGGGACGTCGGCGAGGTGGTGGCCGCGGTCCAGGACGCCGCGGCCGACGGGCTGGGGTGCGGATGGCCGGCGCCGGGCACTCGTTCACCGTGCGGCGCTGACCGACGGCGTGCTGCTCCGCCCGGACGCGCTGACCGGCCCGCTCCGGGTGGACACCGCGGCCCGCACCGCGACCGCCCGGGCCGGCACCCGGCTCCGCGAGCTGAACCGGCTGCTGCACCAGCACGGTCGCGCCCTGCCGAACCTCGGCGACATCGACCGGCAGACCGTGGCCGGCGCGCTGGCCACCGGCACCCACGGGACCGGGCTGCGCCAGGGCGGGCTCGTCACCCAGGCGGTCGGGCTGCCGCTGGTGCCGGCCGACGGCACGGTGGCCACCTGCTCTCGGGCCGAGCGGCCGGACCTGTTCGCCGCCGCCGCGGTGGGCCTCGGCGCGTTCGGCGTGGTCACCGCGGTGACCCTGGGCTGCGAGGCCGCGTTCGCGCTGCACGCGGTGCAGGAGCCGGCCCGGCCGCCGGAGCTGCTGGACGGGCGGTTCGACGCGCTGGCCGAGTCCGAGCAGCACGTCGAGCTCTAGTGGTTCCCGCACACCCAGGACTGCCTGGTCACGCGGAACAACCGGGAGCCGGCCGGCTCCGCGCCCGGTCCGCTGCCGCGCTGGCGGCACCTGCTCGACGACGAGCTGGTGTCCAACGGGCTGTTCGGGCTGACCTGCGCGGTGGGGCACCGGGTCCCGGCGGTGGTCCCGCTCGTGAACCGGGGTCGCCACCGGGCTGCTCGGCCGGCGGGAGTACGTCGAGCCGTCCCACCGGGTCTTCACCTCCCGCCGCCGGGTGCAGTTCCACCAGATGGAGTACGCGGTGCCGCGGTCCGAGCTGGCCGGGGTGCTGCGCGAGCTGGACCGGCTCATCCACCGCCGCCGCTGGCGGATCTCGTTCCGGTGACGGTGCGGGTCGCCGCCGCCGACGACCTGTGGCTGTCCACCGCGCACGGCCGGCAGACCGGGTACCTGGCGGTGCACCAGTACGTCCGCACGCCGCGCTCGACCCGGAGCGCCGGTTCGGCAGCGACTACCTCCCCCCGGGCGCTCGGGTAGCCTTGACCAGTGTTCGACACGCTCTCCGACCGGCTGTCCGACGTCTTCGCCTCGCTCCGCGGCAAGGGCCGGCTCTCCGACGCCGACATCGACGCGACCGCGCGGGAGATCCGGATCGCGCTGCTCGAGGCGGACGTGGCGCTGCCGGTGGTCAAGGCGTTCGTCGCCGCGATCAAGGAGCGGGCGCGCAGCGAGGAGGTCTCCCGGGCGCTCAACCCGGCCCAGCAGGTCATCAAGATCGTCAACGAGGAGCTGATCGAGATCCTCGGCGGCGAGACCCGGCGGCTGCGGTTCGCCAAGACGCCGCCGACCGTGATCATGCTCGCCGGCCTGCAGGGCTCCGGGAAAACCACGCTGGCGGCCAAGCTCGGTCGCTGGCTGGCCGGCCAGGGCCACACCCCGCTGCTGGTCGCCGCCGACCTGCAGCGCCCGAACGCGGTCACCCAGCTGCAGATCGTCGGCAGGCAGGCCGGCGTCGACGTGTTCGCCCCCGAGCCGGGCAACGGGGTGGGCGACCCGGTCGACGTCGCCAGGCGCTCGCTCACCGAGGCCGAGCGGACCATGCACGACCTGGTCATCGTGGACACCGCCGGACGGCTCGGCATCGACGCGGAGATGATGGCTCAGGCCGCCGCGATCCGGGACGCCACCTCGCCGGACGAGGTGCTGTTCGTGGTCGACGCGATGATCGGCCAGGACGCGGTCACCACCGCGCAGGCGTTCCGGGACGGTGTCGGGTTCTCCGGCGTCGTGCTCACCAAGCTGGACGGGGACGCCCGGGGCGGCGCGGCGCTGTCCGTGCGGTACGTCACCGGCGAGCCGATCATGTTCGCCTCCACCGGGGAGAAGCTGGTCGACTTCGACGTCTTCCACCCCGAACGGATGGCCTCCCGCATCCTCGGCATGGGCGACGTGCTGACCCTGATCGAGCAGGCGCAGCAGACGTTCGACGAGGACGAGGCGCAGCGGATGGCGGGCAAGCTCGCCTCCGGCAACCAGTTCACCCTGGAGGACTTCCTCGAGCAGATGATGGCGATCCGCAAGATGGGTCCGATCTCGAACCTGCTCGGCATGCTGCCCGGGATGGGCCAGCTCAAGGACCAGATCAGCCAGATCGACGACCGGGACCTCGACCGGACCGCGGCGATCATCCGGTCCATGACGCCGGCCGAGCGGCAGGACCCGAAGATGATCAACGGGTCGCGCCGGGTCCGGATCGCCCGCGGCTCCGGGGTGACCGTGTCCGAGGTCAACCAGCTCGTCGACCGGTTCTTCGAGGCCCGCAAGATGATGCAGCAGATGGCCGGCTCGATGGGGATTCCCGGAGTGCGGCGGCGGACCAAGGCGGCCAAGGGCAAGAAGGGCAAGAAGGGCAAGGGCCGTGCCGCCGGTCCCACCCAACCCAGGGTCCGCGGCGGGCTGCCCGGCGGCCTGCCGCCCGGCGCGCTGGACGAGCTTCGGCCCGGCGCCACGCTGCCCGACCTGTCCAAGCTCAACCTGCCCAAGGGCCGCGGTTGACGGTCGGCGGGCTGCACGTCCGGGGCGTCGTGCTGCCGGACAGCGAGGATCGCGACCTCTACGTCGTCGGCGGGCGGGTGACCTACCAGCGGGTGCCCGGGGCCGAGACGGTGGTGCGCGGCGGGTGGGTGCTGCCCGGGCTGGTGGACGCGCACTGCCACGTCGGGATCTCGCCGGACGGTCCGGTCGGCGACCTGGATGCGCTGGCCGAGCAGGCCCGGGTGGACCGGGACGGCGGCGCACTGCTGATCCGGGACTGCGGGTCGCCGGCGGACACCCGGCCGCTGCTGGACCGGCCGGACCTGCCCCGGATCATCCGGGCCGGGCGGCACCTGGCCAGGCCCAAGCGGTACCTGCGCGACCTCGGTATCGAGGTCGAGCCGGAGGACCTGCCCGGCGCGGTCGAGGAGCAGGCCCGCTACGGCGGCGGCTGGGTGAAGCTGGTCGGCGACTGGATCGACCGGGACATCGGCGACCTGGCGCCGCTGTGGCCGGCCGACGCGCTGCACGCGGCGGTGGACCGGGCGCACGCCCTCGGCGCGCGGGTCGCCGTGCACGTGTTCGGCGAGGAGGCGCTGCCGGACCTGCTGGCCGCCGGGGTCGACTCGGTCGAGCACGGCACCGGGCTGTCCGGCGACCTGGTCGACACGATGGCCCGCCAGGGCACCGCGCTGGTGCCCACCCTGATCAACGTCGACAACTTCCCGGGCATCGCCGACGGCGCCTCGAAGTACCCGGGCTACGCCGCCCGGATGCGGCGGCTGCACGCGACCGCGCGGCAGCGGCTGCGCGCCGCGCTCGACGCCGGCATCCCGATCTACGCCGGCAGCGACGCCGGCGGCGGCGTCGAGCACGGCCGGGTGGTGGACGAGATCCGTGCCCTGCACGCCGCCGGCCTGCCCGCCGAGCTGGCGCTGGCCGCCGGCTCCTGGGCCGCCCGGTCCTGGCTCGGCCTGCCCGGCCTGGCCGAGGGTGCCCCCGCCGACCTGATCGCCTACCCGGCCGACCCGCGCGCCGACCTGTCCGTGCTGGCCCGCCCGATGGTCGTGGTGCTGCGTGGGCGAATCGTGAGCTGAAGTACTTCTCCCGTACCCTCTTGCGCCATGGCAGGAGTGCTCACCCCGCGGGCGGAGGACTTTCCCCGCTGGTACCAGGACGTGATCGCCAAGGCCGAGCTGGCCGACAACGGGCCGGTGCGCGGCACGATGGTGATCCGGCCGTACGGGTATGCGCTGTGGGAGCGGATGCAGTCCGAAGTGGACGACCGGATTAAGGCGGCCGGCGCGGTCAACGCGTACTTCCCGCTGTTCATCCCGGAGTCGTACATGCGCCGCGAGGCCGAGCACGTGGAGGGGTTCAGCCCGGAGCTGGCCGTCGTCACGATCGGTGGCGGCAAGCAGCTGGAGGAGCCCGTCGTGATCCGGCCCACGTCCGAGACGATCATCAACTCGTACTTCGCGAAGTGGGTGCAGTCCTATCGGGACCTGCCGTTGCTGATCAACCAGTGGGCGAACGTGGTGCGCTGGGAGCTGCGGCCGCGGATTTTCCTGCGCACCACCGAGTTCCTCTGGCAGGAGGGCCACACCGCGCACGCCAGCCAGGCCGATGCCCGCGCCTACGCCCTGACGATCCTGCACGACGTGTACGAGCAGTTCATGGTCGACGTGCTGGCGATGCCGGTCATGGTGGGGCGCAAGACGGCTCGGGAGCGGTTCGCCGGCGCGATCAACACGCTCACCTGCGAGGCCATGATGGGCGACGGCAAGGCGCTGCAGGTGGGCACCAGCCACGAGCTCGGGCAGAACTTCGCCCGCGCGTTCGGGATCGAGTTCACCGCCGAGTCCGGCCGGCGCGAGCTGGCCTGGCAGACCTCGTGGGGCGCCTCCACCCGGATGGTCGGCGGCCTGATCATGTGCCACGGGGACGACGCCGGGCTGCGGGTGCCGCCGCGGCTGGCGCCGATCGAGGCGGTGGTGCTCGCGGTGAAGGCGGAGGCGGTCGACGCCGCTCTGGCGCTCTCCGACGAGCTGCGGGCCGCCGGGATCCGGGTCCAGCTGGACGACCGGGCCGACATCCCGTTCGGCCGGCGGGCAGTCGACTGGGAGCTCAAGGGCGTGCCGGTACGGGTCGAGATCGGCCCGCGCGACCTGGCCGCGGAGCGCGCCACGCTGGTCCGCCGGATCCCCGGGAGCAAGCAGCCGGTCGCCCTGCGTAGCCTCGTCGACGCGGTCCGGATGGCCCTGGTAGAGGACCAGGTCGCCCTGCTGGCCTCCGCCGAGCAGCGGCGGGACGCACGGATCGTCGAGGTCAAGTCCACCGACGACGTGGCCGAGGCATGCGCGGCCGGCTGGGCCCGGCTGCCCTGGGCCGAGGTCGGGGTGGACGGCGAGGCGCGGCTGGCCGAGCAGGCCGTCAGCGTGCGCTGCCTGGTCCGCGCCGACGGCGGCATGCCGGACTCGGAGGACGAGCCGGACCTGCTCGCCTACTGCGCCCGCGCCTATTAGCTAGGCACCCCTCAGCCGCCGGGGACGACCTGGTCGCCGGAGACCTTGACCGGGATCTGGTCGAGCGGTCGCGGCGGTGGGCCGGCCAGGACGGCTCCGGTCCGGGCGTCGAACTGCCCGCTGTGGCACGGGCATCGGAACGACTTCTGGTCCGCCGCGACGTCGACCTGGCAGCCGGCGTGCGTGCAGGTCCGGTCGAACGCGACGAACTGCCGCTCGCCGACCCGGACCAGGAACGCGGCGGTGCCGGTGGGCCCGGTGACCGGCAGCACCCCGCCGACCTGCACGTCGCCCACCGCGGCCAGCGGCTGGGCGGCGTCCGGCTGCTGGGTCGGCTCGGCGGTCGGCCGCCCGGTCGACGCCGGGGGCGCCGGCGCCCCGGCGCCGGCCGCCACCCGCGGGCCGCGCCGGAACAGCCCGGCCCCGCCCGCGGTCAGCGCGATCGCCCCCGCGGCCACGCCGAGCTGGCCGAGCAGCGCCCGGCGGCTGGCCCAGGGCTCGTCCCGGCTCGCCGGCCAGCGGCGTTCCAGGTACGCCTGCAGGGACAGCGGCCCCGACCCGTACCCGATCAGCGGCAGCCAGCAGAACAGGAAGACGATGTCCGAACCGTAGTAGTACGGCCGGGTCCGCCAGGTGACGGTGAGCAGCAGCGACAGCGAGATCAGCGCGCCGCCGACGGCGGCAAGCCGGACCCGGACGCCGAGCAGGGTGGCGATCCCGACCGCGATCTCGCCGAGGGCCATCAGCACGCCGACCGCGGTGGGGTGTGCGGCGGCGATGGACAGCAGCGGGCGAATCGGGCTGGTAGCCCTGAACGAGGCGATCTGTCCGGCCATCGAGGTCGGCTGCGCCGGGTCGAAGAACGCCGGGTCGATGAGCTTATCGACGCCGGCCTTGGTGAACGTGACCCCGAGGAACAGCCGCTGCGGCAGCAGCAGCCAGGCCGGGTCGGCCGCCCGCCTCCGCCACTGCTCCCGGCCGCCGGGCCCGGCGGGCTGCCGGGTTCGGTCGGCGGCGCGCGCCCGGACGGCGACCTTGGCTGCCCTGCGCCCCCCACCGCTCATGTCCTGCTCCTCGGCCTCCCGGGTCATTCCCCGCGGCACTTGTACACCCGCCGCCTGTGCGCGGTTCCGGCCAGCGCGGAACCCGGGTGGCCGGGACGGTGTAAAGATCGGGACGGTGTAAAGAGAGGCAGGGGAAGGGAGACAGCCATCCAGGACGCGGACGCGGTGGTCCGTGCCCGCGACGGCGACCTCGACGCCTTCGAGGTGCTCGTCGCGCGCCACACCGCGCTCGCGCACCGGACCGCGGTGCTGCTCGGGGCGGGCGCGGACGCGCCGGACATCGTCCAGGAGGCGTTCATCAAGGCGTTCCGGGCGCTGCCCAGGTTTCGGCCCGAGGCGCCGTTCCGGCCGTGGCTGCTGCGCATCGTGGCCAACGAGACGCTCAACGCCCACCGCGCCGCCCGCCGGCGGGCCGGCGCCGAGTTCCGGCTCGCTGTCGGCTCGCCGGCCGAGCAGCTGGCGGACGCGGTGGAGACGCCGGAGACCGCGGCTCTGCGGGCCGAGCGGCGCGGGCTGCTGCTGGACGCGGTCCGGACCCTGCCGCGCAACCAGCGGCTCGTGGTGACCTGCCGGTACTTCCTCGACCTCAGCGAGGAGGAGACCGCGACCGTGCTGGGCTGGCCGCGCGGCTCGGTCAAGTCGCGGCTGTCCCGGGCGCTCGGTCGGCTGCGCGTCGATGTGGGCCGCTGGCAGGACGAGCACGACGAGGAGGTGCGGCATGGCTGAGCCCGCCGATGCCGTCCTCGCCGCCGAGCTCCGGGAGATCGGCCGGCGGCTCGACCTGCCGCCGCCGCCCGACCTGCGCGCCGCGGTCCGGGCCCGGCTGGCCGAGCCGGGCGGGCGGGCACCGGCCGGGCGGGCACCGGGCGGGCGGGCCGGGCGGCGGCTGGCCCTCGCGGCCCCGGCACGGCGATGGGTCGCGGCGAGCTGGCCGGCCCGGCTGGCCGCCGCGCTGGTCGCGCTCGCCGTGCTGGCCGGCGGCGTGCTGGGCGCCTCCCCTCGGGCCCGGGCCGCGGTCGCCGACTTCTTCAGGATCGGCCCGATCCGGGTGCACTCCGGGCCGGCGCCGGTGCCGCCGTCCTCGCTCCCGTCCCCGTCGCCGGCGTCCCGGTTCGGGGCACCGCCGCCGGACACCCGGACCAGCACGCTCGCCGAGGCCCGGGCGCAGGCCCCGTTCCCGGTCACGGTGCCGGCCGCGCTCGGCACGCCCGACGAGGTGCTGGTCGGCACCGCTGTGCGGCCGGGCGTCGTCGCGCTCCGCTACGGCCCCGGCCCCGGCCGGCCGCCGCCGAGCGGGACCACCGGGCCGCCCGGGCTGGCCGTCGAGCTGGACGAGGTCGCCGGCACGGTCACCCAGTACGCCGACAAGTACCTGATCGGCGACACCCGGGTGGTGCGGGTCGAGCTCGGGGACGGTGGCTGGTGGATCCCGTCCCCGCACGAGCTGCTCTACCTCGACCCGTCCGGCCAGACGCAGTACGAGAGCGCGCGGCTGGCCGAGCGGACGCTGATCTGGCAGCGCGACTCGGTGACCTACCGGCTGGAGGGAGCGTTCAGCAAGGAGCAGGCGCTGGCGGTGGCCCGCAGCCTGCGCTGAGTGCCCGGCGGGGGGAGGCCAGCGACGGTGCCTGGGGCGTATCGCCCGCCGGTCTGGCACAATGGCCGATCGAGCCCCGGTGCGCCGCGGACCCTCTCGCCGCCGCACGCCGTGTCCCAGGGCTGTCGCCTCCCGCACCCCACGCGGGTCCGGCCGCCCACCCTTTCGAGCAGCTGGAGCATCCACCCTCGTGGCAACCAAGATCAAGCTCATGCGCCTCGGCAAGATGCGCGAGCCGCACTACCGCATCGTCGTGGCCGACGCCCGGACCAAGCGGGACGGCCGGGCCATCGAGGCGATCGGCGAGTATCATCCCAAATCCGACCCATCGGTCATTCAGCTCGACTCCGAGCGCGCGCAGTACTGGCTCGGCGTCGGCGCTCAGCCGACCGAGGCGGTCGCGGCGATCTTCCGGGTGACCGGCGACTGGCAGCGGTTCCGGGGCGAGCCCGCCCCCGAGCCGATGAAGACCGCGAAGCCGCCGGCGGACAAGAGGGCCGTGTTCGAGGAGGCCGCCCGGCAGGCCGCCGGCGGTTCCGGCTCCGGCAGTGGAGCGGGCGCGCCGACCACGCCGCGCAAGCGCGCTGCCAAGTCCGCGCCGCCGGCGGAGGGCGCCTCCGGCCGCGACGGGGCCGAGACCGCGGAGTCGTAGGTGCTCGAGTCCGCGCTGGAGCACCTGGTCCGTGGGATCGTCGAGCACCCGGACGACGTGCGGGTCGACCTGGTCACCTCCCGGCGGGGGCGGCGCTTGGAGGTCCGGGTGCACCCGGACGACCTGGGCAAGGTCATCGGGCGCAGCGGCCGCACCGCCAAGGCGCTGCGCCAGGTGGTGGCCGGCATCGGCGGCCGGGGCGTGCGGGTCGACGTCGTCGACACGCCGTAGCCCCTCGCGCCGCCGCCGTGGGCTGATTCTGTGGACGTGGTCGTCGGCCGTATCGGGCGGGCGCACGGCACCCGCGGCGAGGTGACCGTCGAGGTGCGCACCGACGACCCGGAGGCCAGGTTCGCGCCCGGGTCGCGGCTGCGCACCGAACCGGCCGAGCACGGGCCGCTCACCGTGGCCGGCGCCCGGCCCCGGCCCGGGGGGTTGATCGTCGCGTTCGCCGGCGTCGCCGACCGGCCAGCGGCGCATGCGCTGTGCGGCACCCTGCTGGTGCTGGACGCGGCCACCCTGCCGCCCCTGGACGACCCGGACGAGTTCTACGACCACGAGCTGGTCGGGCTGGCCGCGGAGCTGCCGGACGGCACGGCGCTCGGCAGAGTGCACGAGGTCGTCCACAGCCCGGGCGGCGACCTGCTGGTGATCCGAGCCGACCCCGAGCCGGGCCCCGCCCACGCGAGGCCAACCGAGCCGGCCCGGGCAGCCGCGCCCGCCCGGCCGGCCGCGCCGGCCGAGCCCATCGGGGCGGCCACGCTGGCCGAGCCTGTCTGGGCGGCCGAGCCCACCCAGGTGGCCGAGCCCGCGCATGCCGCCCGGGCGGCCGAGCCCACCCAGGTGGCCGACCCCGCACACGCGGCCCGGGCAGCCGAGCCGGCCAAACCCGTCGAGGCAGCCGAGCCGGCCGACCCGGCCGACCCGGCCGAGCCCGCGCGGGCGGTCGAGCCCATTGAGGCAGCCCAGCCTGCCGGCGAGCTCTTGGTGCCGTTCGTTCGGGCGATCGTGCCGACTGTGGACGTGTCCGCCGGCCGGGTCGTGATCGACCCGCCGCCGGGACTGCTGGAGCTGTGAGCCATGCGGGTCGACGCGGTCACCATCTTCCCGGACTACCTCGCCCCGCTGCGGCAGTCACTGCTCGGCAAGGCGGCCGAGCGCGGCCTGCTCCGGGTGCAGGTGCACGATCTGCGCCGGTGGACCCACGACCGGCACCGCACGGTCGACGACACGCCCTACGGCGGGGGAGCCGGCATGGTGATGCGGCCAGAGCCGTGGGGGGAGGCGCTGGACGAGCTGGCCCCGCCCGGCGGGCCGCAGCCTCGGCTGGTGGTGCCGACGCCCGCCGGCTCGGCGTTCACCCAGCGGCTGGCCGCCGAGCTGGCCGGGGAGCCGTGGCTGCTGTTCGCCTGCGGCCGGTACGAGGGGATCGACCAGCGGGTGATGGCCTACGCCGCGGAACGGATGCGGGTGGACGAGCTGTCGCTCGGCGACTATGTGCTGTCCGGCGGTGAGGTGGCAGTGCTGGCCATCGTGGAGGCGGTCGCCCGGCTGCTGCCGGGCGTGGTGGGCAACCCGGATTCGCTGGCCGAGGAGTCGCATGCCGGGGGGCTGCTGGAGTACCCGGTCTACACCCGGCCACCGAGCTGGCGCGGGTACCCGGTGCCCGACGTGTTGCTGTCCGGCGACCACGGGGCGATCGCCCGCTGGCGCCGCGACCAGGCGCTGCGGCGGACCGCCGCCCGCCGGCCGGACCTGCTGCAGGACGCGGCGCTGACCGAGCGGGACCGGGCCGCGCTGGACTGACCGCGGAGGAACCGCGCGGTCGTGCGTTGGCGGCGGGTCCGGGCGCTGCGGCGGACCGCCGCCGGCCGGCTGGGCCTGGTGCAGGACGGGCGCTGACCGAGCGGGACCGGGCCGGCCTGGACTGACCTCCGGGACCCGGTTTCGCGTTCGGGTCGGCGGTATGGCACTCTGGACTGTTGTCGCGGGCGGTGTAGCGCGCGTGACCGTCCCATACCCCCGGCCGGTGCTGCACCGCGCCTGTCGTACGAGGAAGCGAAGACCCGCGATGAACACCCTGGACGCCCTGGACGCCGAGTCGCTGCGGTCCGACCTTCCCGACTTCCGGCCGGGCGACACGTTGAAGGTGCACGTACGCGTCGTCGAGGGCTCGCGGGAGCGGATCCAGATCTTCCAGGGCGTGGTGATCCGCCGGCAGGGCGGCGGGGTGCGGGAGACGTTCACGGTCCGGAAGGTGAGCTTCGGAGTCGGGGTCGAGCGCACCTTCCCGGTGCACACCCCGATCATCGCTAAGATCGACGTGGTGACCCGCGGCGACGTCCGGCGGGCCAAGCTCTACTACCTGCGCGAGCTGCGGGGCAAGAAGGCCAAGATCAAGGAGAAGCGGCAGAACGTGGCGCGCTGAGGCCAGGGCTGCCGCCTCAGACGCAGCGCCTGACCACCTGCTGCTCGGCGCTGAGCACGTCGTTCATCAGCCTGGCGTCGTAGCTGTGGCTGTCCACCCGCAGCCGGACGAACCCGATCGCGGTCACCAGATCCTTGACCGGCTGCTCGAGCTCGGCCGAGGTGCGCAGCTTGCGCAACTCCTTCTGGCCCGAGCCGAGCGTTGCCTGGTCCACTGTGGACACCTGGCTGGCCCCGCGTAGACGGATCGCCAGGTCGCCGACGGCCAGCACGGTCGGCGCGGCGTCGTAGCAGGTTCCGGTGTGGAACTGGTCGAGGCTCGGCCGGAGCAGTTGCTCCTTCCTGCCGGTGCACCCCGCGCCGGCCAGCGCTACCGCGGCCAGCGCGACGGCGATCAGGGTCCTGCCAGGCATGCTGAGCTCCTTGTCGCTGTGGGTGTGCTGTCGCTGTGGGTGTGCTGTCGCTGTGGGTGTGGGCCGGGCCCGGCCCCCCAGACCGGGCCCGGCACCACCGTGGGTGGGTCAGTTGGCGTTCACCGCGTGGTCGTGCGGCAGCGCGACGTACGGGAACGCGGACCGGAACGGCAGCTCGTTCGTGTCGACCCCGTCGCCGAGGCCCTCCACGGCCGGCGGGTGGCCGGGGAGCAGGACACCCTCGGCCGCCTGGACGGTGACGTCGATGACGTCGTCGGACAGCCGCCGCCCGTTCGGGAAGCCGGCCAGGTCACCGGCCAGCACGCCGAGCCGCTCCGGGCTCGCCGCCGCCGCGACGGCCATGTTCAGCCGCAGCATCTCCGACGGCCGGAACGCGCTCCGGCTCACGTCCTTGTTCAGCAGCTGCGAGTTGAGGTCCGCCTCGACCGGCCCGCACGCCTTGCACACCCCGGTGAGAAACACCTCGACAAGGTCGTTGCGCGGCGTGGCCGGCGCCGGGACGCCGTAGAGCGCCTGGATCAGCCTGGGCACCTCGGGGCTGGTCACGAACGGCAGGAACTGCGCGTCGTTCCTCGGCTTCGCGGCGTTGAACCGGTCCTTGTTGGACAGTGGCACCACGACCTCATTGACCAGCGGCATGCCCAGCCGGGAGACCTGGACCAGCTCGCCGGTGTTGATCTGGCTGCCGTAGCTGCCGTAGACCTTGTACTTGGGCCGGGACGTCGTGCTCCAGATGCCGATCACCGGGTTGCGGGTCGGGTCGCCGTTCAGCGCGAGCACCGACTTCGGCAGCTGCAGCGCGACCGTGTTGACGTTGTACCCGGTGAGCGTGTCCTGTCCGACCTCGGACAGGTTCGCCCCGTACAGCAGGTCGAACACCCGAAGGTCGAGGAAGAACGGGTCGTCGGCCTGGCCGGCGAACGTTCTGCCGCCGCCCGGCACGGGGGTGACCGCGGCGTCGCTGAGCGCTGCATAGCTCGGCATCGACGCCCGGCCGACGTCCGAGGGCGCGACCGGCGCCCCGTTCACCAGGGTCCGCACGCCGTCCTCGGTGATGGCCTGCAGCGTGTAGGTCTGGCGGAAGTTAAGGTCGGGGTCGCCGAGCGACGTCACGACGCCGGTGTTGTACAGGAACGTGTTCTTGCTCCGATACGAGTTGTGGAACCACCATCGGTAGGTGATGTCCGGCCGCGCGTCGCCATCGTTGTCGATGTTGATGTCGTAGGCCGTCTTCTCGGCGAACGGGTAGAAGTTCGGCCCGCCGTTGGGCTCCTCGAACGGGATCCAGTTCGCGATCAGGGTCACCGTGTCCGGCCTGTCCGGGCTGACGAAGGCGTAGACGTCCGTGTTGTCCAGCTGCGGCTCGGCCGCGATCAGCGGCGCCTCCCGGTGGCTGGACGCGTGCCCGACCCCCGGGACGAGCGCCGCGGCGGTCGCCACGACGACAGCGGCGACCGCAGTCCCCGCAGGCGTGCGTCGTCGACCCCCAAGCAAGCGAGGTAGTGCCATGTGTCCCCCTTCGGGACCGCGGAGGCGCGCCGACCGGGCGCGCCTCGTCCGTGCGGCCGGCCCGCGGCACCCAAGCACCGCGGCGCGTTGGCCGCTCTGTCCGATGTGGACTGTCCGGTGTGTCCGGACGTTGTGTGCACCCGCCCCCGCGGGCGGCCCAGTCGTCCCTCCCGTTCCGTTCCGAGCCGGTCCCGCGCTGCCGGGCGCCGTCGCGCCCGGTCCCGGCCGGGAGGACCGCAGCCGGTCCTCGCCGTCTCGTTCGCTATCGGGCTCCCGGCGGATTCCACTCGCGACAATGTCTTTGGCGACCGTGGCTCGGATGCCGCGCCGGGTGACGATGTCGTGGGCGAGGGCGGCTCAGGTGCCGCGCCGGGTGACGATGTCGTGAGCGACGTCGGCTCGGTGCCGGCCGGGTGACGATGTCGTGAGCGACGTCGGCTCGGTGCCGGCCGGGTGACGATGTCGTGAGCGACGTCGGCTCGGTGCCGGCCGGGTGACGATGTCGTGGGCGACGGGTGGCGATGTCGTGAGCGACGTCGGCTCGGTGCCGGCCGGGTGACGATGTCGTGGGCGAGGGCGGCTCGGGTGCCCGCCGCGCGCCGATGTCCTTGCCGACGGCGGAGAGCCGCCGCCGGCCGCGCGCTGATCTCTTGAGCGACCTCGGCTCGGGACGCGCGCCGCGTGACGACGTCTTTGGCGACCTCGGCTCGGGACGCGCGCCGCGTGACGACGTCTTTGGCGACCTCGGCTCGGGACGCGCGCCGCGTGACGATGTCTTTGGGGACCGCGGCTCGGGACGCGCCGCGTGACGATGTCTTTGGGGACCGCGGCTCGGGACGCGCCGCGTGACGATGTCGTGAGCGACGACGGCTCGAGTCGTCGCCGGCGCGGGGCGAACCGGGCGGGTGGCTCCCGCGAACGCATGGTGTCGCTGCTGGACGGTCCGGCAGGCTGTTTGTCTCATTCGCCCAGGGAGTCTTCATGGTGTCGTCGCGGCTCGACCCGCACCCGAGACCTCCGGATGCCGCCGCTCGAGGCCCTGCCGGAGCCGCCGCCGGCGGTCCGCGGCAGCGGGGGTGGCCGCGCCGAGCCGTGACCGTGCTGGGGGTGCTGATGCTCGCCGCCGCCGCGCTGCTCGGCGGCGCGGCGCTGCTGCGGCCGGCGTCCGGTCCGGACCGGATCGGCGGTCTGGACGCAGGCCGGCACGGCGCCTCTGACCTGGCCGGTGCCGGTCGCCCGGACGGGCCGGCGCCAGGGCTGCCCGGTGACCTCGCGGGCCGCATCGCCAGGGCCCAGCAGCGGCTGGTCAGGGTGCCCGGCGACTGGCCGACCTGGGCCGAGCTGGGCATGGCGTACGTGCAGCAGGCCAGGCTGACCGGCGACCCGTCCTACTACCCGAAGGCCGACGGCGCGCTGCACCGGTCGCTGACCGAGCACCCCGACGGCAACCATCTCGCCTTCATCGGTCTCGGCGCCCTCGCCGCCGCCCGGCATGACTTCTCGGCTGCGCTGAGCTACGGGTACCAGGCGCTCGCCATCGACCCGTACTCCGCGCCCGCCCAGGGTGTGGTCGCCGACGCGCTGGTCGAGCTGGGCCGCTATCCGCAAGCCTGGGCGGCGATCCAGCGGATGGTCGACCTGCGCCCGGACACCGGTTCGCTGGCCCGCGGGTCGTACGCGGCCGAGCTGCGCGGCGACCTGCCCCGGGCCCGCGAGCTGCTCTCCGCCGCGCTGCAGCTGGCGCCGACCGCCGCGGATGCCGGATACGCCCTCTACTTCCTAGGCGAGCTGGCCTGGAACGGCGGCGACCCGGCCGGCGCACGGGCACGCTGGGAGGAGGGTCTGCGGCGGGCCCCGGGCTACCTCCCGCTGCTGGTCGGCCGGGCCCGGATCGCTGCGGCCGAGGGCCGGTACGCCGAGGCGGTCGCCGGCTACCGGACGGTGGTCGCCCGGCTGCCGCAGCCGGCGTACCTGATCGAGTACGCCGACCTGCTCGCCGCGCACGGCGACGCTCGCGCGGCCGCGGCACAGTACGCGGTGGTGCGCACGGAGGAGCGGCTGTTCGCCGCCCAGGGCGTCAACGTCGACTTGGAGCTGGCCGTCTTCGACGCGGACCACGGGGCGGCGGCGGCGCGGGCCCTGACCGAGGCGCGGGCGACCTACCGGGTGCGCCGCAGCGTGCTGGCCGAGGACGCGCTGGCCTGGGCGCTGCACGGGACCGGCCGGGACACCGAGGCGCTGCCGCACGCCAGGGCGGCGCTGCGGCAAGGCACCCGGAGCGCGGCGTTCCGCTACCACCTCGGGATGATCGAGCTGGAGCTCGGCGACCGGGCCGGGGCCAGGCGGGACCTCGCCGAGGCGCTGCGGCTCAACCCGCGCTTCTCCTGGTTGCAGGCGCCCCGGGCGCGGGCCGCCCTGGCCACGCTGGGCGGCGCGCGGTGACCGGACGCTGGCGGTTCCGGCTGGGCGCACTCGTTGCCGGCGTGCTGGCAGCCGTGGCCGGCTCGCTGGCCGTCGCCCCGGCGGCGTCCGCCCACCCGCTCGGCAACTTCACCGTCAACCAGTACAGCGGGCTGCGGGTGCAGCCGGGCGGGGTGGCGGTCGACTACGTGCTGGACATGGCCGAGATCCCGGCGTTCCAGACCAGGACCCAGGACATCGACGCGGACCGGGACGGCGTCGTGTCGCCGGCCGAGCAGGACCGCTGGGCGGCGGCGGCCTGCCGGCGACTGTCCACTCAGGTCACGATCACGGTCGACCAGGCTGCCGCGCCGGTCACCGTGGTCCGGGCCGAGCTGGCCTTCCCGTCCGGGGCCGCCGGCCTGGTCACCCTTCGGCTCGACTGCAGTCTGCACGCGACGGCCGCAGTGGACCGTCCACTGCGTCTGTCCTACCGTGACGGCGCGTACCCGGATCGGGTGGGCTGGCGTGAGGTCACCGCGACCGGCGACGGCACCACGCTGACCTCCAGCACCGTGCCGGTGATCTCGACCAGCGGGCGGCTCACCGCCTACCCGGCCAACCTGCTGGCCGCCCCGCTCGATGTCCGTGGCGCCGAGATCGAGGTCCGGCCCGGCGGGTCGCGGGTCGCTGCCGGGCCGGCGGAGGCGGGGCCCCGGGCGCCGCTGGCCCGCGGGGTGGACCGAGCCACCTCCGCGTTCACCTCCCTGGTCGGGCACCGGCGGCTGACCGTCGCGTTCGGACTCGTCGCGGTGTTGCTCTCGGTACTGCTCGGGGCGTTGCACGCGCTCGCACCGGGACACGGGAAGACTGTCATGGCGGCGTTCCTGGTCGGCGGCCGCGGCTCGCTGCGGCAGGCGCTCACCGTGGGCCTGACGGTCACCGTCACGCACACCGTGGGTGTCCTGGTGCTCGGCGCGGTGCTGACCACGTCGGTCGCGCTTGCTCCGCAGCGCCTCTACCCCTGGCTCGGCGTGGCCAGTGGCGTGCTGCTCGCTGGCCTCGGCATGGCGCTGTTCCGGCGGGCCAGGGCGGGCGCCCCGGATCACGGGCACTCCCACCGGCACCCGCACGCACACGGGCACGCGGACCGGCACAGGCGCCCGGACCAGTACGGGCACGTACACGAGGATGGGCGAGCCGGCCTGGTGCTTGCCGGGGCCTCTGCGCGCACCGAGGCGGAGCGATTCGGTCCGTTCGGCTTCACCGCGCCGGCCCACGTGCGGCGGGCCGGCGACCCGGCGCATCACGACGACCACGCCCCGCTCCCGCACCCCCATGCGCATCCGCACCGGCATGGGCGCCCTACCGAGCGAGGCCTGTCGGCAGGTGGCGGCGGTGCTCTCTGGATCCGGCGGCGGGCGCTGCTGGCGATGGGCTTTGCCGGCGGCTTGGTGCCGAGCCCGTCTGCCCTTGTCGTCCTGCTGGGCGCGGTGGGGCTCGGCCGAACCTGGTTCGGCATTCTGCTGGTGATCGGGTACGGGGCCGGCATGGCGGCCGCGCTGATGGGGATCGGTCTCCTGCTCGCCGGCGGGCGCCGCTTCCTGGAGCGGCGCAGCCTGCACCCCCGGGCGCTGGCCGTCGCCGCGCGGCTGCCGGTGCTGACCGCCGCCCTCATCCTCGTCGTCGGGCTTGGCCTCGCCGGGCAGGCGGCCGTCGCCCTTCTGGCAGCGTGACCCGCTCGTCCGGCCGGGTCACCTGGACAGCGGCCACCGCTCCGGCGGCTCACGCGGACGGCGTCCTCCGGCTGGTCACCTGGACAGCGGCCACTTGCTCAGGGGGCTCACGCGGACGGCGTCCTCCGGGCGGTCACCTGGACAGCGGCCACCCTTGGGTGGGTCATCCGGACCGGCGGCCACCTGGACTGCGGCCACCCTTGGGTGGGTCATCCGGACCGGCGGCCACCTGGACTGCGGCCACCCTTGGGTGGGTCATCCGGACCGGCGGCCACCGCTCCGGCCGGTCACCTGGACAGCGGCTACCGCTCCGGCGGTCACCCGACGGCGGGCCGTCCGTTCGTCTGCTTCGCCGGCCGACGAGGCGAGTCGTCTGGTCGGCTCGGCGCACCATCCTGAGGATGATCGGCGCGCCGGTGGGTCCGCGAGGCTACCTGGGCCGCGCCGGGCCCGCTCTCAGGACGAGCGTCTAGGCTGGTCCGGATGCCTGACGACAGCCCGGTCGAGACTCAACCTGACGATCCCGACGCGCCCGCCGCCTCGGCGGAGCCGCTTGCCGAGAAGACGGCCGAGCGCACCGCCGCGGACGTCAGGCGCAGGCCGCGACGGCGCCGCCGTCGTGGCTCGTTCCTGCGCGAGCTGCCGGTGCTGTTGATCATCGCGTTCGGACTGGCCATTCTCATCAAGACGTTCCTGGTCCAGGCGTTCTTCATCCCGTCCGGGTCGATGGAGCGGACACTGCATGGCTGCACCGGCTGCTCCGGCGACCGGGTGCTGGTGAACAAGCTCACCTACCGGTTCCGCGACCCGCGCCCCGGCGACATCGTGGTGTTCCGCGGGGGTGAGTCGTGGGCACCGGAGGTCCAGTACGCGCAGCCGACCAACCCGGTGCAGCGGGTGCTGCGGGCCGTGGGCAGCGCGGTGGGCGTGGCCCCACCGGGCGAGAAGGACTTCATCAAACGAGTGATCGCGGTCGGCGGTCAGGTTGTGCAATGCTGCGACGCGCAGGGTCGGGTCACTGTGGACGGCCGGGCGCTGACCGAGCCGTACGTGTTCATCAGCGACCCGCAGGGCTATCGGCCGACGTCGTTCGGCCCGATCACCGTCCCGAAGGGCCGGCTCTGGGTGATGGGCGACCACCGCGACCAGTCCGCCGACTCGCGGGCGCACATCGCCGACGCCGACCAGGGCACCGTCTCGGTGGATGAGGTGATCGGCAAGGCGTTCGTGATCGTCTGGCCGCCGTCGCGGTGGGCGACCCTGGGCAGCCCGGCGACGTTCTCGACGACGTCCGGCACCGTCCGGGGTGGCGCTGTCCTCGTGGCTCCGCTCGTCCTCGGGCTCGGGGCAGTGCCGACCGCGGTCGGCCGGCGTCGCCGACGCCGTGGTCGCTGACCTTGCCCGACCGCTCCGGCCGCCACCCCGACCGTAGCGGCTCTCCTCCAGGCTGCTCGTGCTCGACCGGCACAACCGGGTGCTGCTGATCCGGGCGTACGACCCGTACGAGCCCGAGTTCGGCGAATGGTGGGAGGTCCCGGGCGGCGGCGTCGAGAACGGCGAGGACACCGTCGACGCGGCGATCCGGGAGACCGCCGAGGAGACCGGCTACCTCGTCGACCGCGGTCAGGTGGGGTCGCCGTGCTGGACCGGCGACACCACCTACTGGTGGGCGCAACGGCGCCGCTGGGCCAGCCTGGTCATCCACCTGGCCCGGACCGGCGACATGCTCCAGCGGCAGACAACGCAGCGCATCGCCGAGGAGCAGGCCAGCTTCATCGAGGTGTGCTGGGTGCCCCTGACCGAGATCGTGCCCGGATGCGCCCGGTACTTCCCGGCCGCGCTCCCCACCGACCTTCCGCGCCTGCTCGGCGGCGAACGGATCGACGCGGGCTTCGCGATCTGGAGCTGAGCCGGTCGGATGAGCGACCCCGACGGTTGGCGGGGGTCCCCGCACGGTGTGGGGTGGCTGACCGCGCCACCATTCCACCGCGCCGTAGGCTGGTTTGGTCATGACCGGACAGTCCGCCCAGATCCCGGGTCCCTCGACCCGCGTCAACGATGCCGTCGAGCAGACATCGACTCCTCGTTCGGGTGGGATGCCGTGCTGAGGCCGCCGCGCGCCGTGGTGCGTCGCGACGCGGGTCTGTGGGCGTGCGAGGCGGCGTTGCGCCGGCGCGGCTTCGACCCGATCGCCGGCGCCGACGAGGCCGGCCGGGGCGCCTGCGCCGGCCCGCTGGTCGTCGCGGCCTGCGTGCTTCGGGACGGCCGCCGCGGCATCGTGCCCGGGCTGGCCGACTCCAAGGCGCTCGCTCCTGCCGTGCGCGAGGAGGTTTACGCCGAGGTCGTGCGGCGCGCGCTGGCCTGGTCGGTGGTCATCGTGCCGGCGCCCGAGGTCGACGCGCGCGGGTTGCACTTCTCGAACATCGAGGGCATGCGCCGCGCGTTCGCCGCGCTCGACCCGAGGCCGTCGTACGCGCTGACCGACGGGTTCCCGGTCGCCGGCATCGGCCTTCCCGGTCTCGCGGTGCCGAAGGGCGACGCCGTGATCGCCTGCATCGCAGGCGCCTCGGTGATCGCCAAGGTCACCCGCGACCGGATCATGGTGGAGCTGCACGAGACCTGGCCGCAGTACGACTTCGCCACCCACAAGGGCTACGTCACGCCTGGCCACGCCGCCGCCCTGGCCGAGCACGGGCCCTGCTCGGAGCATCGGTTTTCCTACATCAACGTCCGCCGGGTCAGCGGCCGCGGCGGGGGGTCCGAGACGGAGCTGGGCTTCCCCGAGGTCCTCGATCCGGCCGAGCTGCTCGGGTCGCCCGATGGTGCCGGCGAGCTGGTGGCCGCAGTGCGCGATGATGTGCGCATGGAGGGCGTGACCGCATGAGGCGTGAACGAAGCCAGCCATGCGGCCGGCGCGGTGCGGCTGCTGCATCGTGCCGGCGCGCAGCGAAGCGAGGATCCGCATGAGGGCACGCGAGGGCTGGTGCCGCGAGCGTGGACCGAGGCGGGCCGTCCGGCCTGCTGGACGTCGGTCCGGGTGGCGGGAGCGGCGGCCGGGTGGCGGGATGGCGTGGGGGTCGGCTCGATGAGCGCCGAGGATCTCGAGAAGTACGAGACCGAGATGGAGCTGCAGCTCTATCGGGAGTACCGCGACATCGTTCGACAGTTCTCGTACGTGGTCGAGACCGAGCGGCGGTTCTACCTCGCCAACTCGGTCAACGTCCAGGTGCGCAACGCGGACGGCGAGGTCTACTTCGAGGTCTCGATGACGGACGCGTGGGTCTGGGACATGTATAGGCCCGCGCGGTTCGTCAAGAACGTCCGGGTGGTCACGTTCAAAGATGTGAACGTCGAGGAGCTCGAGAAGCCCGATCTCGAGGTGCCGGATAGCTAGCCGACGTCTGCCCCATCGCGGGAGTCGGCGAGTCCGTGCCGGGTAGACCGGCCGGGTAGCCAGCCCCGCCCGTCTGGAGCCGTCGTGACGCGTCAACCACCCGACTCTGACCCAGACTCGCCGGACCTGCCGGCCGCGCCCGCCGACGTGCCGGACCGCACTGCGCCTCCCTCCCGGTCTGCGCCCGGAACGTCGGAGACACAGCAGCCAGCGGAGGGCATGCACGCTCCGGACGACGACGAGCCGACCTAGCGTCGTGGGGCAGGCGCCGCTGCGGGGTGCGCGGCGTGCCGCGGGGCGGCGGGTCATCTCGGCCCCTCGACCGTGGCCGGCGGACCATGCCGACGGTCAGCTCTGGCCGCCGGGCCCAGCCTCCATCCTGCCTCCGCCTGCTCGACGAACCCGCCCATCTCCAGAGCCGGCAGGCAGCGCAGCACGTCCGCGACCGGGACGCCGGCATCCACCGCGATCCGGTCGGCGGGCGCCGCGGCGCGGGACGGCAGGCCGTCCAGCACCCGCTGAGCCAGCGGCTCCAGCCGGTCACGCGGCCTGATCTCGGCGAGCGCCGGCGGCGCAAGATCGTCGCCTATGGCGCCGACCATCTCCAGCACGTCGGCGGCCGAGGTGACCAGCCGGGCATCGTCCTGCTGGAGCAGCCGATGGCAGCCGACGGACTTCGCCGAGGTGACCGGGCCGGGCACCACCATCAACGGCCGTCCGAGCTCGCGGGTCCGGCGCGCCGTCGAGGCGGCGCCGCTGCGGGCGCCCGCCTCGACCACGACGGTGCCGGCCGCCAGCGCGGCGATCAACCGGTTTCGGATCAGGAAGCGGTGTCGCTGCGGCGCGCCGTCCGGCGGCCACTCGCTGAGCAGCAAGCCGGCCGCCGCGATGCGGTCGAACAGGCTCGCGTGACCGCCCGGGTACGGCGCCTGCAGGCCTCCGGCGACCACCGCGACGGTCGTGGCGTCCGCGGCCAGCGCCCCCCGGTGCGCGGCGCCGTCGATGCCATACGCCCCTCCGGAGACCACGGTCCAGCCCCGGCGGGCCAGCCCGTACGCCAGGTCGGCGGCGACCCGCACCCCGTACGCCGTGGCGTCCCGCGCTCCCACGATGGCGACCGCCCTGGAGACCGCCTGGTCGACCGGCAGCGCGCCTCGGACCCACAGCGCCTGTGGCGGTGCCAGGTCGGCGGCACCCCTGGCGACCGCGACCTCCATGGCGTGCAGCTGGGCCTCCGGCCACTCGTCGTCCTCCGGGGTGACCAGGCGGAGGCCCAGTCGCGCCGCCACCACCAGGTCCTCGTCGGCGCCGCCCTCGGCGCGCCTCGCGGCAGCCTGCCTGGCCACGTCGCCCGGTCCCACGCCGGCCTGCAGGAGCCGCCGAGCCTCGACCGGGCCATGCTCGCAGAGGAATCGGTGCATGTCCGCCTCGCCTGGCTCGACCGCCCGGGACAGCCAGGCTCGGGCCGCGCGTACCTCCTCCGGATCGGGGCGACCCGCCACGGCGTACGGATCCTCACGCTCAGTCATGCCGGCACCATCCGGCTGCGCAGGCCGACCGCCTCGTCGACGTCGGCCCGACTGGGCACCGGCCGGCCAGCGAGGTCCGCAATCGACCAGGCCATACGAAGGATCCGGTCATATCCCCGGGCGCTCAGCCAGCCACAGTCCAGCGCGTCGTCGGCCAGCACGGTCGCCGACCGGGGCAACCGCCACCGGCTACGGAGCACGGTCCCCGGCACCTCGGAGTTCGTCCGCCACCCGGTGCCGGCCAGTCGCTCGGCTGCTGCCGTCCGTGCGTCGACGACCCGCTTCGCGACCGTCTCACTCGTCTCGACCTCCATCCGCTCGCCCAGAAGGTCGCTGAGTGTCACCGGCGTCACCCAGACATGCAGGTCGATGCGGTCCATCAGCGGGCCGGACAGCCGCCCGAGGTAGCGGCGGCGGGCCCCCGGCGTGCAGGTGCAGCCATCCTCGCCAGCGGGCGCGGCGCACGGGCAGGGGTTCGCCGCGAGCACCAGCTGGAACCGTGCGGGATACCGGGCCACCCCGCCGGACCGCGCGATGAACATCTCCCCGCTCTCCAGCGGCTGGCGCAGCGCATCGAGGACGCCGATCCCGAACTCGGGCCCCTCGTCCAGAAAGAGCACCCCACGATGCGCCAGCGACACGGCACCTGGCCTGGCCAGCGCGCTGCCGCCACCGACCAGCGCCGCCATGCTCGCGGTGTGGTGCGGCGCCTGGTAGGGCGGCCGTCGCAGCAGTGGCGCCCCGGGAGGCAAGGTGCCCGCCACCGAGTGCACCGCGGTCACCTCGAGCGCCTCCGCGTCACCCAGCGGCGGCAACAGGCCGGGTAGCCGCTCCGCGAGCATGGTCTTGCCGGCGCCGGGCGGGCCGCCCAGGAAGACGTGGTGGCCGCCGGCGGCGGCTACCTCCATCGCCCGCCGGCCCACCGCCTGTCCGACCACGTCGCCGAAGTCGTCGCCCGGCGGGCCCTCGGTAGGCTCGGCGGGGCGCCCGGCGATGGTCCGGTCGCGGTCGCCGCGCAGAAAGGCGACCAGGTCGGCGAGCCGCTCCGCACCTCGCACGTCGACGTCCGGGACCAGTGCCGCCTCACCCGCGTTCGGCTGCGGCACCACCACCCGGCGCACCCCGTCCCGCGCCGCTGTGAGCACTGCCGGCAGCACGCCCCGGGTCGGTCGCAACCGGCCGTCGAGCCCGAGCTCGCCGAGCAGCACCACGCCGTCCAGCGGCTCGGTGGGGACCGCTCCGGCCGCGGCGAGCACCGCGACGGCGAGGGCGACGTCGAACAGCGACCCGCGCTTGGGGAGCGTGGCGGGCAGCAGCGCGATGGTGATCCGCCGTGACGGCCAGGACTCCCCGGAGTTGACGACCGCCGCCCGGATGCGGTCCCGCGCCTCGTGCAGGACAGCGTCGGGCAGGCCGATCATGGTCAGCCCGGGCAGCCCGTCGGCGAGGTCGGCCTCGACGTCCACGATCTGGCCCTCGACGCCGAGCAGGGCCACCGACAGGGCGCGGGCGAGGGCCATCAGAACGCTCCGCGCAGGTGTCGCACCTTCGGCCGGTCGTGCTGCCCGCGCAGCACGGTCACCACGTCGAAGCGCAGCTCCCGCCAGGTCAACGAGTGAGCCGCCAGCCAGCGCAGGGCCAGCCGGCGCAGCCGGGCGGCCTTGGTCGCGACGATGGCCTCAGCGGGGTCGCCGTAGCCGAGCCCGGAGCGGGTCTTGACCTCGCAGACAACCAGCACGTCGCCGTCGGCCGCGACGATGTCGATCTCTCCTTCCGAGCACCGCCAGTTGCGGTCGAGAATCGTCATCCCGGCCCGCTCCAGGTGCTCGACCGCGACCTGCTCGCCGAACCGTCCCACCGCGGTCTTGACCCGCATGCCGTCACCTCCCTCGGTGCCTACGAGCCTGCTGATAGGGAGCTGCACCGGACAGCGGGTCGCGGGCATCTGTGGACGACGGGTGAGCCTGTGGACGGCGGTTGGACGGGAGCCGACGCGGGTGGTAAGGGTGCGCGGGCAGGATGCAGTCGTGGCGGCCGGCAAGCCGCCGCCGCCCTGGACGCCTGGCAGCCGGCGAGCCCGGCCAGGCCGCGGCGCGGTCGGCTCCGTGGTGGATCGCCCGCGGGACAGGCCATGAGCCTGCGGTCGGTAGGCCGCTGAGATCGACTTCGCCGCTGTGTCGACGCTGCGGGGCGCGGGACGGCGGCAGTGGCTGGATCGCGCGCTCGCGCGGGCGCACGGCGAGCACCAGGTGGCGGAGCCCGCAGGCCGGCCGGCGGACGCGCCGCGCGACACGCATGACGGGGCCGATGCCCCGACGGGGCGCGTTCGCCGGGCTGGCGGCGGCGGGTGGGGCGGCGCGCCGGGGCGGTGCTTGACCGGGTGGGACGGCGGCTGCACGGTCGTTGGTGTGAGCGGCGGTGGTCGGGAGTGCCCGGCACGGGTGAGATCTGGAGCCGGCCGATCCTCCACCGCGGCGATGCGGGACGGGCTGGCGCCGATGCTGGCGGCCGCAGTAGAGGACTTCGAGCGGCACCTCGAGCTCGAGCGGAGCCTGTCGCCGCACTCGGTGCGGGCCTACGTCACCGATGCGGTCAGCCTGCTCGACCATCTGACCCGGATGGGCCGCGACCTTTCCGGCTTGGACATCTCGGCGCTGCGCAGTTGGCTTGCCCGGTTGCGCAGCGCCGGCGCGGCCCGCACCACGCTGGCCCGTCGGGCAGCCGCGGGCAGGGCATTCACCGCGTACGCGGCGAGCCGGGGGCTGCTGCCCCAGGATCCCGGATCGCAGCTGGCCAGCCCTCGCCCGTATCGGACCCTCCCCTCGGTGCTCCGCGAGGACGAAGCGCTGGCGCTGGTCGACGGCGCCGCCGCCGATGGCAGTCCGGCCGGCCTCCGGGACCGGGTGGTACTCGAACTCCTCTATGGCACCGGCATTCGGGTCGGCGAACTGGTCGGTCTCGACGTCGACGACGTCGATCGCGGCCGCCGGCTGCTGCGCGTCGTGGGGAAGGGCGACAAGGAGCGGAGAGTGCCCTACGGCGGGCCGGCGGAGAATGCGCTCGACGACTGGGTGCGCCGAGGCCGGCCGCAGCTGGCGACGGCATCCAGCGGACCGGCGCTGCTGCTCGGCCGGCGCGGTGGCCGGCTCGACCAGCGAACCGTGCGCAGGCTGGTGCATGCCCACCTCGCCGGGGTGACCGGAGCCCCGGATCTCGGCCCCCACGGGCTGCGGCACAGCACCGCGACGCATCTTCTCGAGGGTGGCGCCGACCTGCGCGTCGTCCAGGAGATCCTTGGTCACTCCAGCCTCGCGACGACCCAGATCTACACGCACGTGTCGGTCGAGCGGCTCCGCGCGGTCTACCGCCAGGCGCACCCGCGGGCGTGAGGGGCGGCCCGAGCCCGCTGGGTCGGCAGCGGTCACGGTGGTCGGCGAGTGCTCAGGAGCACCGCACAGATCAGAGTCAGGCCGACCGTCGTGGCCGCTCTGGTCGGTGAGAGGAGGGCGCGATGCGGCGACCGGCGGTCGGCGGAGGCGGCTTGCGCCGGCGCGGCACCCCCCGTCGCCTCGCCGGCGTCCGCGCGAGCCGGCGCGGCACGGGTGAGCGGAAGGAGCCGGATCGGCCCACCGCCGAGCAGCCGGAGCGGGTCGAGGTAGACCGCACCCCGCAACAGCCCCCAGTGCAGGCAGGCGGCTCGTGGGCACCCGGCATGGCCGCGCGCCAGCAGGCCTAGCCGGGCGCCGGTCGCAACGGCCTGGCCGGCACGGACCGTCGGGGTCAACGGCTCGTAGGTGGTCCGCAGGCCGCCTGCGTGCCGGACCGAGACCACCCCTCGTCCGGCGAGGATGCCGGCCCAGCCGACCACCCCGGAGCCTGCGGCCAGCACCGGGGCACCCGGCGCAGCCGCGAGGTCGACTCCTCGATGGCCGGGACCGTACGGGGTGTCGGGCGGGTCGAAGGCACGGGTCACCTCGGGGCGACCGGGTAGTGGCCATCGCCAGGCGCCGCCGGGTGCTGGACGCGACGGGGCGAGAACGGGTGTCGCCACCGCGGCGCTGGCCAGGCGCAGCGGGCCAGTGGTCAAGCCGCCCGCTCCCGCCGAGGCGGCCGGCAGCACGGCCAGCACGACGGTAACCGCAGCGTGCAGCGTGGCGCGCGCCGGTAGGCCGGCCGGTGGCCGCCGGCCAGATCGCCAGCGGCGCCAGTCGGCCCGGAACTGGCCGGCCAGGCCGGGCTGGCCGGTGGGCCCGGGCTGGCGGGCGGCGCGGGGCTGGCGGTCGGGGTCGGGCTGGCCGCCGGCGCGGGGCTGGCCGCTGGCGCGGAGCTGGCCGGTGGGGCTGGACTGGCCGCCGGCGCGGGGCTGGCCGGTGGCGTGGGGCTGGCCGCCGGCGCGGGGCTGGCCGGTGGCGCGGGGCTGGCCGGTGGCGCGGGGCTGGCGGTCGGGGTCGGGCTGGCCGGGGGGGAGGGCGCGGAGTGGATGGCGGGAGGGTCGCGCGGGCGGGGCAGGAGGAGTCATGGATCGACAGTGACGCCGCAGGCGCCGCCGGTCAGCGGGGTCGGTGCGAACTGTGGACGACGGTTGGGCCTGTGGACAGCGGTTGGCGTGACGGTCCGCCGACGCCGTACACTCGCGGTGCGATCCGTTCAACAGGCGGATCGACTTCGCGTGCCCGCCTTGCATGCATGACGGTCCTCTCGAGGGCCGGCGAGTGTGTCGAGGTAGCGGCCCCCTCGGTCCGGCGCGGCATCCGCCGCGCCGGCAGCACCGGCCGCGACACCGGGCACCAGGGCGGGTGGCCACCGGTCGCCCGCGACAACCGAGGCGAGGCCCGATGTCGGGCCGACAGGAGGAAGCACGACGACATGGCCGTCGTCACGATGAAGCAGCTGCTCGACAGCGGCGTCCACTTCGGACATCAGACCCGCCGCTGGAACCCGAAGATGAAGCGGTTCATCTTCTCCGAGCGCAACGGCATCTACATCATCGACCTGCAGCAGACGCTGACCTACATCGACAAGGCGTACGAGTTCGTCCGGGAGACGGTCGCGCACGGCGGCACGATCCTCTTCGTCGGCACGAAGAAGCAGGCCCAGGAGGTGGTTGCCGAACAGGCGCGGCGGGTTGGCATGCCGTTCGTGAACCAGCGCTGGCTGGGCGGGATGCTGACCAACTTCTCGACCGTCTACAAGCGACTGCAGCGGCTGAAGGAGCTCGAGGTCCTGGAGCAGACCGGCAGCAACTCGGCGCTCACCAAGAAGGAACAGCTGATCCTCAGCCGGGAGAAGGACAAGCTGGAGCGGACGCTGGGCGGCATCCGGGACATGCAGCGCGTGCCGAGCGCCATCTGGGTGATCGACACCAAGAAGGAGCACATCGCGGTCGGCGAGGCTCGCAAGCTGGGCATCCCGGTGGTGGCGATCCTCGACACCAACTGCGACCCGGACGAGGTCGACTACAAGATCCCGGGCAACGACGACGCGATCCGCAGCGCTTCGCTGCTGACCCGGGTGGTCGCCGACGCCGTCGCCGAGGGCCTGATGGCGAGGGCGGCGGCCACCGCCAACGCCGGACGCGAGCCGGACGGTGCCGACAAGCCGGAGCCGACCGGGCAGCTCGGGGTCGACGAGCCGATGCCGGAATGGGAACGCGAGCTGCTCACCGGGCAGCCCGCGGCGGCAGGCGCCGGGGGCCAGCCGGGTGCCGAGGCGGCCGGCGGGCAAAACGGCGCCGAGCAGGCCGCGGAGAGCACGAGCCGCTGAGCGCACCGGGTCAAGGGTTTGGACGCGGGGCGATCGGCCGAACGGCTGGGTCGCCCCGGTCCGGGACCGGGGCCGGACCCGAGCCCGCGGAGCTGCGCCGAACCCGCGCCTGTCGGACCCGACGCGGAGCCGCGCGCGCAAGCGCGGAACCGGCCCTACTGGGAACGCTGGCCGGCGCCACCGGGGCCGGTGGGGAGTCTCGGCAGTACCGCCCGGCGCCAACCGCGGTGGCTGTCGGGCGGTCCGACAGGACGCGCCCGGCGCCCCGCCCGGTGGCCGCGGGGCCGGGTGCACGGCGCCGGTGCGGTGGGACGCGTGTCCTCGAGCGGTGCCGGCAGGACCGAAGCGAGAAAGGCAGAGAACGGCGGCCGAGCACAGGGACCCGGCGAGCACCGGGACTCGGCGAGCACCGGGACTCGGCGAGCGGCGCGGACCCGGCGGCCACCGGGACGGGTGAGCACCGGGACGGGTGAGCACCGGGACCCGGTGAGCACCGGGACCGGGCGAGCACCGGGACCGGGCGAGCACCGGGACCGGGCGAGCACCGGGACCGGGCGAGCACCGGGACCGGGCGAGCACCGGGGGCCCAGCGACTGCTGGGGGCCGAGCGACCACTGGGACCCAGTGACCACTGAGCACAGTGACGATAACGACGAGACTGCAGAGAGCGAGCGATGGCGAACATCAGCGCAGCGGACGTGAAGAGACTCCGCGACCTCACCGGCGCGGGGATGATGGACTGCAAGCGGGCGCTGGAGGAGTCCAGCGGCGACTTCGACCAGGCGGTCGAGTGGCTGCGGATCAAGGGCCAGGCCAAGGCGACCAAGCGCGGCGCCGAGCGGACGGCCAGCAACGGCCTGGTCGCCGCCGCCGAGGGCGCGATGATCGAGCTGAACTGCGAGACCGACTTCGTGGCGAAGAACGAGCAGTTCCAGCAGCTGGCCGCGGACATCGTCGCGCACGCCGCGGCGACCAAGCCGGCCGACGTCGAGACCCTGCTCGGCCAGACGCTGGCCGACGGGCGGACCGTGCAGGAGAACATCGAGTCGGTCGCCGCGGTGATCGGCGAGAAGGTGGAGCTGCGCCGGGTGGTGGTGCTGGGCGGCAGGGTCGCCGCCTACATGCACCGCCGCAACCCCGACCTGCCTCCGCAGATCGGCGTCCTGGTGCAGTTCACCGGGGACGACCTGGCCGCCGCCCAGGGCACCGCCATGCAGGTCGCGGCGATGCGGCCGCAGTACGTGACCAGGGACGAGGTCCCGGCCGAGGTGGTCGAGCGGGAGCGGCGGATCGCCGAGGCGACCGCCCGCGAGGAGGGCAAGCCGGAGGTCGCCCTGCCCCGGATCGTTGAGGGCCGGGTGAACGGCTTCTACAAGGATGCCGTGCTGCTGGAGCAGGCCTCCGTGCAGGACTCCAGGCGCACCGTGCAGCGCGCGCTGGACGAGGCGGGTGTCACGGTGACCCGGTTCGCCCGGTTCGAGGTCGGTCAGGCCTAGGGGGGACATCTCGTAGGTCAGGCATAGGGTCGGGACGGGGCTTTGGGGGTGCCCGGCGCGGGGAAGATCAGCCGTGACCGGGACCGACCGGCGAGGAGGCCGCCAGTGACGGACACGGAGGCGGCAGCGTCCCCGGGGCTGGATGGGGGCCCCGGGCCGGGCCACCACTGGCGGCGGGTGCTGCTCAAGCTGTCCGGGGAGGCGCTGTCCGGCGGCACCGGGCTGGGCGTCGACCCGGACGTGGTCGCGCGCATCGCGAAGCAGATCGCAGTGGTGGTCAGGCTGGGGGTGCAGGTGGCGGTCGTGGTCGGCGGGGGCAACTACTTCCGCGGCGCCGAGTTGTCCGAGCGCGGCATGGAGCGGGCCCGCGCGGACTACATGGGCATGCTAGGCACCGTGATGAACTGCCTGGCCCTCCAGGACTTCCTGGAGAAGGAGGGCGTGGAGACCAGGGTGCAGACCGCGATCACCATGGGCCAGGTCGCCGAGCCCTACATCCCGCGCCGGGCGATCCGGCACCTGGAGAAGGGCCGCGTGGTGATCTTCGGCGCCGGCCTCGGCGCGCCGTTCTTCTCCACCGACACGTGTGGCGCCCAGCGCGCCCTCGAGATCGGTGCGCAGGTGCTGCTGCTGGGCAAGAACGGGGTGGCCGGGGTGTACGACGCCGACCCCCGGCTGCATCCGGAGGCCGTCCGGTTCGAGACGCTGCGCTACGAGGAGGTGCTGGTACGGGGCCTCAAGGTCGCCGACGCCACCGCGTTCAGCCTGTGCATGGACAACGACCTCCCGATCGTCGTCTTCGACCTGCTCAGCGATGGCAACATCGCCCGCGCGGTCGCCGGTGAGAGGATCGGCACGCTGGTGAGCTCGGCAGGCTGACGCCCGTTCCACCCAGGAGGACACAGTGATCGACGACACGCTCCTCGAGGCCGAGGAGAAGATGGACAAGGCGGTGTCGGTGGCCCGGGAAGACCTCGGCACGCTGCGCACCGGCCGGGCCAGTCCGCAGATGTTCGCCCGGCTCGTCGTCGACTACTACGGCGCCCCGACCCCGATCCCGCAGATGGCGTCGATCAATGTGCCGGAGGCCCGGATGGCGGTGATCAAGCCGTACGACCCGACCCAGCTGAAGGCGATCGAGCGGGCCATCCGGGACAGCGACCTGGGGGTCAACCCGACCGACGACGGCACGATCATCCGGGTCGTCTTCCCGCAGCTCACCGAGGAGCGCCGGCGCGACCTGGTGAAGGTGGCGCGGCACAAGGGCGAGGAGGCGAAGGTCTCGATCCGGAACGTGCGCCGGCACGCCAAGGACGCGCTGGACCGCATCGCCCGGGACGGCGAGGCCGGCGAGGACGAGGTCCGGCGCGCGGAGAAGGAGCTGGACGAGACGACCGCGAGGTACGTCTCGCACGTCGACGAGGTGGTCAAGCACAAGGAAGCCGAGCTCCTCGAAGTCTGATCCGACCGGCGGAGGGGCGGGCCCGGTGGGCGAGCGCGGCGAGCGAGCCGGGACGGAGCCGGTCCAGCCCGGGGAACCGGTGCGTGCCGCCCCGCCCGCCCAGGGGCGCGGTCGAGCCGGACGCAACCTGCCGGCAGCGCTGGGCGTCGGGCTCGGCCTCGGCGCGGTCGTGCTCACCACGCTGTACACCTACCGGCTCGGCTTCGTGGCCGTGCTCGTGGTCGTCATCGGGATCGCGATCTGGGAGCTGGTCCGGGCGGCGAGCCGGGTCGAGGCGCGCCCGCCGCTGGTGCCGCTGCTGGTCGGCGGGTTGTCCATGGACGCGCTCGCCTGGTACCGCGGCGCCGAGGCACTCGCCGTGGCGTTCCTGCTCACCGCGCTGGCCTGCCTGGTCTGGCGGCTGGCCGACGGCGCGGTCGGCTACCTGGCGGACACCTCCACGGCCATCTTCATCGCGCTGTACGTGCCGTTCCTGGCCGGGTTCGCGGTCCTGCTGACAGTGCCCGACGACGGCGCCCGCCGGGTGGTCACGTTCATCGCGACCGTGGTCTGCAGCGATGTGGGCGGGTATGTGGCCGGTGTGTTCCTTGGCCGGCACCCGATGGCGCCCACGGTGAGCCCGCGGAAGTCCTGGGAGGGGTTCGGCGGCTCCGTGCTGGCCTGCGTCAGTGCCGGGGCGATCTTCCTGCCGGTGTGGTTCGCCGCGCCGGCCTGGCAGGGAGCGGTCTACGGCCTGGCCATCGCGGTCACCGCCACCCTCGGCGACCTGGGCGAGTCGATGATCAAGCGAGATCTCGGCATCAAGGACATGGGATCGATCCTGCCCGGGCACGGCGGGGTCATGGACCGGCTGGACTCGCTGCTTCCGGCCGCGGCGGTCGCCTACCTGCTGCTCACCGCGTTCGCGTCGCCAGGCTGACCGGCTGCGCGTCGACGGTCAGCGGCAGCACTGGGATCCCCGGCGGGCTGAAGCCGAGGACCTGGCCGTAGAAGGACAGCTCGGCCTCCAGCGCCGCGACGATCGTCTCGGCCCGGCGGAAGCCGTGCTGCTCGCCGGGGAAGGCCAGGAAGGCGTGCGGGATGCGGTTGCGGGCCAGCGCCGCGGCGAACAGCTCGGCCTGCGACGGCGGCACCACCTTGTCCTCCAGGCCCTGCAGCAGCAGCACCGGGCAGGAGAGCTTGTCCACATGGGACAGTGGTGCGCGCTCGACGTAGCGGTCTCGTTCCTCGGGCAGCACGCCGATCAGCCCGTCCAGGTACCGGGACTCGAAGTCGTGGGTCTCGGCGGCGAACCGGATCAGCTCGGCCACCCCGTAGATGGACGTCCCGGCCGCGAACACGTCGGTGCTGGTGAGCGCGGCCAGGGTGGTCCAGCCGCCGGCGCTCTTGCCCCGGATGGCCAGCCGAGCGCCGTCCGCCTGGCCGGCGTCGACCAGGGCGGCCGCCGCGGCCACGCAGTCCTCGACGTCGACCACCCCCCACTGCCGGCGCAGCGCCTCCCGGTAGCCGCGGCCGTAGCCGGCCGAGCCGCCGTAGTTCACGTCCAGCACGCCGATGCCGCGGCTGGTGAAGTACGCCTTCTCCATCGACAGCACGGCCGGAGTGTGCGAGGTCGGGCCGCCGTGCACGAAGACCGCGTACGGCGGCAGCTCGCCGTCCGGCGCGGTGGCGTCCGGGTTGGACGGTGGGTAGACGTGCGCGTGCACCTGCCGGCCGCCCGGCCCCGGTACGGTGACCGACCGCGCCTCCGGCAGGAAGGCGGGATCCACGCTGAGCACCCGGGACGAGCGCACCCGGTCGACGGTGCCGGACCCGGTGTCCACCCGGACCACGGTCGGCGCCTCCCGCGGGCCACCGGCGACTCCGAGCACCGAGCCCCCGGCCGCGCGCACGGTCGCGGCCCAGTAGCCGAACGGCAGGTCCAGGTCGGCGAGCCGGCCGGTGGCCGGGCCCAGCACGCCCAGCGCCTTGGTGTGGGTGCCGTGGGTGACCGCGAGCCGGCCGTCTCCGAGGATCGCGTACCGGGTCATGCCGAGCAGCCAGAGCGGCTCGCCGAACTCCTCCTCCCGCGGGCAGAGCGGCGCCGGGGCGCCGGCGTCGGTGCCCACCGGCACCCGGTAGAGGTTCCACCAGCCGGACCGGTCGGAGACGGCGTAGAGGGTCTCGGTGTCGGCCCACTCCGGCTGCAGCACCGACTCGGCCGGGCCGCCGAGCAGGGTACGGGGCTCGCCGGCGGTGCCGTCCGGGCCGAGCGGCGCCACCCGCAGCTCGGTGCCGTCCCACGGCATCCGCGGATGGTCCCAAGCCACCCAGGCCAGCAGCCGCCCGTCCGGCGACGGCCGCGGGAAGGCCAGGAAGTCGCTGCCGGAGACCAGCTCCCGCACCGCCGACGGGTCGCCCGCGCCGGCACCGTCCAGCGGGACCGCGACCAGCGCGCGGTGGATTCGCCCGTCCGCGTGCGCCTCCCGCACGCACCACACCTCCCGGCCGTCCGGGGCCGGCACCGGGTCGGCGTACCGCCAGGCCGCCGGCTCGGCCGGCTCCGGGGTGAGCGGGACCGGGGCGTCCGAGCCGGGGTCCAGCCGGTACAGCCGCTGGTCGGACCACGACGAGAAGACCAGCCCGGTGCCGGCCGGGGTGGGCACCGGCAGCCAGCACAGCCCGCCGTACTCGTGCACCCGGGTGCGGGCGTTCCAGCCGGCCGGCAGGACGTCGGCGATCCGGCCGGCGCCGTCCCGGCGCACGACGGCGAACCGGCCGCCCTCCTCCGGCCGCCCCTCCGACCACCACACCTCGTCGCCCACCGGCTGCACGAACTGCACCGCCCGCTCGCCGCCGGCCACCTCGGTCGCGCCGATGGGGGACGGCCACGCGCCGTACGGCGCCACGATCCGCTCGGGCATACCGCCATCCTCGTGGACCGCGCGGCCGGTGCCAGACTGAGGGTGCCATGACCGCGCTTGCGCTCGTGTTCGACCCGCCCCGGGCGGCGCTGCCGCCGCGGCATCTGGCCGACCTCACGCCCGCGGAGCGGCGCGCGGCCGTGGTGGGGCTCGGGCAGCCGGCGTACCGGGCCGGCCAGCTCGCCCGGCACTACTTCACCCGGCTGTCCGACGATCCGGGCGAGATGACGGACGTGCCGCTGGATGCCCGGGCCGCGCTGGCCGAGGCGCTGCTGCCGAGGCTGCTCAGCCCGGTCCGGGAGCTCGGCTGCGATGGCGGGGCGACCCGCAAGACGCTGTGGCGGGGGCACGACGGCACGCTGCTGGAGGGCGTGCTGATGCGCTACCCGCAGCGGGTCACGGTGTGCGTGTCCAGCCAGGCGGGATGCGGGATGGCCTGCCCGTTCTGCGCCACCGGGCAGGCCGGGCTGACCAGGAACCTATCCGCCGCGGAGATCGTCGAGCAGGTTGTCGCGGCGGCCCGGGCGGTGCGCCGGGGCGAGCTGGGCCGGCCGGACCGGGTCTCGAACGTGGTCTTCATGGGCATGGGGGAGCCGCTGGCGAACTACGCCCGGGTGCTCGGCGCGGTGCGCCGGCTGACCGACCCGAGCCCGCACGGGCTGGGCCTGGCCCAGCGCGCGGTGACCGTCTCGACGGTGGGACTGGTGCCGGCCATCCACCGGCTGGCCGGTGCGGGGCTGCAGGTCACCCTCGCGGTCAGCCTGCACGCCCCGGACGACGAGCTGCGGGACGCCCTGGTGCCGGTGAACACCCGGTGGCCGGTCGGCGAGGTGCTCGACGCGGCGGCCGGCTACGCCCGCCGCACCGGGCGCCGGGTGTCGATCGAGTACGCGCTGATCCGGGACGTCAACGACCAGCCGGAGCGGGCCGACCGGCTCGGCCGGCTGCTGGTCGGCCGGCTCGGCCACCGGCTCGCGCACGTCAACCTGATCCCGCTCAACCCGACGCCCGGCAGCCGGTGGGATGCCAGCCCGGAGCCGGCGCAGCGAGAGTTCCTGCGCCGGTTGCGCGGCCACGGGCTGTCCGCGACCGTCCGGGACACCCGCGGGCGGGAGATCGCCGGCGCCTGCGGCCAGCTCGCCGCCCGAGACGGCGCCGGCCAGGCCGGCACCAGCCAGACCGGCACCTAGCTACGCCAGGCGTTCTTCCGCCGGTACCAGTCCCGGATCAGCAGCAGCACCAGCAGCGCGGCGATGCCCCACAGCCAGATGCTGCCCACCTCGTTGTAGTGCCAGGTGAAGTTGAGCAGGATCAGCAGGCCCACGCTGACCCACCCGGCGACCCGCGCCCACACGCCCCACTCGCCGTTCCAGCCCCAGTCCGCCGGCCGCTCGTGCCGCCGACCGGACCGCTCCGGCTCCGCCTGCGGTTCGTGCTCCACCACGGTCCGGACTCTAGCCGCGCTCGGCCACCCGGTACAGCGCGGCCGCGGTCCGGCCAAGGTAGGGCGCCCAGATCACGCCGGGCATCCCCCGGTAGGAGAAGCTGGTGACCGCGTAGACGGCGCCCGCACCGGTCCGCCCGGACAGGCCGACCAGCCAGGGCCCGCCGCTGGAGCCGCCGGCCATCGAGCAGCCCAGCCCGCGGGCCGGGCTGCCGTACCGGTCCCGCCGCACCGCGCCGCGGCAGTACACGACATACCGGCCCAGCGACGGTGCGCCGACCGGGTACCCGAACGCCCACACGTACCCGCCGGCTGGCTGGTCGAACGCGATCCGCATGCCGCCGACCACGTCGAGCAGGTGCCGCCCGGCGCGCTTGGTCACCTCGGCGAACCCGACGTCGTCCGGGGTGTCGCCGGTGCGTACCCAGGCGGACGGGGCGAAGAGCCGGCGGGCGGTCCAGGTGCCGTACGGCCGGCTGCCGTTCCGGTACCCGGGCACGAAGACCCAGTTCCGCACGTACGGTCCGGGACCGGCGTTCACGCAGTGCCCGGCGGTGATCACGGTGTCCCGGTTCCGGCTGGCCACCGCGACCCCGGTGCAGGCGTAGTCCCGACCGCGCAGGGTGAAGAAGACCCGCCCGACGGCCCGACCGACCAGCCCGCCCATCCTCCACGGGCTGGCCTGGGTCACCGGCGGAGCGGCGGCGGCGAGCCGGTGTGGGCCGGCCCGGGCGATCCGCTGGGTCCGCAGGCTGGCCCGGATCGCGGCCAGGTCGTCGGCCTGCTCGGCCCGCCGCATCCGGTCGTCGGTCCAGTACCCGACCGCCTCGGGCCGCAGTGGGGCACCCAGTACGCCGGGCTGGACGAGCAGGATCCGGGTCGAGGGGGTGTGGGTGGACCGGTGCGCCGCGCAGCCCGCGGCGACCGCGACGACCAGCAGCGTGGCGGTGACCGTGCCGCGCCACATCCTCAGTCACCCCCGGCTCCGGACTGCTACTCACTGTAGTTAACCGGAGACTGAACGTAGATGACCTGAGACAGACCGACAACCGGCCCGGCGCTAGTTACGGCGATTCTTGAGTTGACCGCCCTTAGATCCGTTCCCACGCCTCGGTGAGAACGGCACGCAGGATCTGCTCCATCTCGTCGAACTGCTGCTGACCGCAGACCAGCGGCGGGGCCAGCTGCACCACCGGGTCGCCGCGGTCATCGGCCCGGCAGTACAGCCCGGCCTCGAACAGCCGGGTGGACAGGAACCCACGCAGCAGCCGTTCGGACTCCTCGTCGTCGAAGGTCTCCCGGGTGGCCTTGTCCTTTACCAGCTCGATGCCCCAGAAGAAGCCGGCGCCGCGGATGTCGCCGACGATCGGCAGGTCGGTGAGCTTGTCCAGGGTGGACCGGAACGCGCTCTCGGTACGCAGCACGTGCCCGCACAGATCCTCCCGCTCGAACAGGTCGAGGTTGGCCAGCGCCACCGCGGCGGACACCGGGTGGCCGGCGAACGTGTGGCCGTGCAGGAAGGAGGCGGTGCCGTGCAGGAACGGCTCCGCGATCCGGTCGCTGACCAGCATCGCGCCGATCGGGGAGTAGCCGGAGGTCATGCCCTTGGCGCAGGTGATGATGTCCGGCTGGTAGCCGTAGCGGTTCGCCCCGAACAGGTGCCCCAGCCGGCCGAACGCGCAGATCACCTCGTCGGAGACCAGCAGCACCCCGTACCGGTCGCAGATCTCCCGGACCCGCCGGAAGTAGCCGGGCGGCGGCGGGAAGCAGCCGCCCGAGTTCTGCACCGGCTCGAGAACGACGCAGCAGACCGTGTCGGGTCCCTCGTACTCGATCGCCCTGGCGATCTCGTCGGCGGCCCACCGGCCGAAGGCCACCGGGTCGTCGCCGTGCTCCGGGGCCCGGTAGAAGTTCGTGTTCGCCACCTTGACCGCGCCCGGCACCAGCGGCTCGAAGTCCTGCCGGGCGGCCGGGATCCCGGTGATCGACAGCGCCCCCATGGTGGTGCCGTGGTAGGCGACCGACCGGCTGATCACCTTCGTCCGCAGCGGCTGGCCGACCAGCTTGAAGTACTGCCGGGCCACCTTCCAGGCGCTCTCCACCGCCTCGCCGCCGGTGGCGGTGAAGAAGACCCGGTTGACGTCCCCCGGGGCCAGCGCGGCCAGCCGCTCGGCCAGCTCGACCGCCCGCGGGTGGGCGTAGCTCCACAGCGGGAAGAAGGCCAGCTCGCCGGCCTGCTTCCCGGCGGCCTCGGCAAGCTCGGCGCGGCCGTGGCCGGCCTGCACGACGAAGAGCCCGGACAGCCCGTCCAGGTACCGCTGCCCGTGCACGTCCCAGATGTACGGGCCGTCGCCGCGCACGATCACCGGGACCGGGCGGTCCCGGTAGGACGACATCCGGGTGAAGTGCATCCACAGGTGGTCCCGGGCGCTCGCGGCCAGCGTGTCGGCTGCGGTGTAGCCGGTCCCGCCCGTGCTCGGCTCGTTGGGCGTGGTGGTCATCGGGTTCCCCAGGAGTAGCTCTGCTTGGCCAGCTTGAGGTAGACGAACGTCTCGGCGTCGCGCACGCCGGGCAGCCGCCTGATGCGCTCGGACAGCAGCCGGAGCAGGTGGTCGTCGTCCTCGCAGACGACCTCCAGCAGGATGTCGAACGACCCGGCGGTGAGCACGACGTAGTCGACCTCCTCGATCTCGGCCAGCCGGTCGGCCACCGCGATCAGGTCGCCCTCCACCCGCAGCCCGACCATGGCCTGCCGGCTGAAGCCGACCTGCAGCGGGTCGGTCACCGCGACCACCTGCATGACCCCGGTGTCGATCAGCCGCTGCACCCGGTGCCGGACCGCGGCCTCGGACAGCCCGATGGTCTTGGCCAGCGCCGCGTACGACCGGCGCCCGTCCCGCTGCAGCTCCTCGATGATCCGCTTGGCGATGTCGTCGACGATCGCCGGCGCGGACCGCCGTTCCGGCCGTTCGGCGGTCGGCCGCGCTGCCGGCCCGGCCTGGCCGATGGTGGCGGTCAATCCATGCTCCGATCTGGAGGCATCCCCGACGCCACGGTTATCGCAGGTTCGGGGGCGGTCAGGCAAGGGTTTCCGCAGGATCGGCGCATCCAGACCGCTGATTCCGGAGTAGGCTGCGTGCCTCAACTGGAGTGCCTGAAAGGGCAGCCGGATGGGCCATGGGAGGCACGGGGTTGCGGGTACTGGTCATCGGCGCCGGGGGAGTCGGCGCGGCGGTCGGCCGGATCGCCGCGCGGCGTGACTTCGTCGAGTCGCTGGTGCTCGCCGATCTCGACCCGGCCCGCGCCGAGCGGGCCGCGGCGGCCACCGGGTCGCCTCGGGTCAGCGCCACCTCGGTGGACGCCTCCGACCCGGACGCGGTGGTCGCGCTGACCGTGGCGACCCGGGCCGACGCCGTGCTCAACGCGACCGACCCCCGGTTCGTGCCGCCGGTCTTCGCCGGCTGCCTGCGGGCCGGGGTCACCTACCTGGACATGGCGATGTCGCTGTCCCGCCCGCATCCGGACCGGCCGTACACCGAGACGGGGGTGAAGCTCGGCGACGCGCAGTTCGCGCTGGCCGGCGAGTGGGAGGCGCGCGGCGCGCTGGCGCTGGTCGGGATCGGCGTGGAGCCGGGGCTGTCGGACGTGTTCGCCCGGTACGCCGCCGACCACCTGTTCGCCGGGGTCGACGAGGTCGCCGTCCGGGACGGGGCCGACCTGGTGGTCGAGGGCTACCCGTTCGCGCCGACGTTCTCGATCTGGACCACGATCGAGGAGTGCCTCAACCCGCCGGTGATCTGGGAGCGGGACCGGGGCTGGTACACCACCGAGCCGTTCAGCGAGCCGGAGCTGTTCGACTTCCCGGCCGGGATCGGGCCGGTCGAGTGCGTCAACGTGGAGCACGAGGAGGTGCTGCTGGTGCCCCGCTGGGTGGACGTCCGGCGGGTCACCTTCAAGTACGGCCTCGGCGCGGAGCTCATCGAGGTGCTCCGGGTGCTGCACCGGGTCGGGCTGGACCGCACCGACCCGGTGACGGTCGGCGGCGTCGCGGTCGCGCCGCGGGATGTGGTCGCGGCCTGCCTGCCGGACCCGGCCACCCTCGGTGACCGGATGCGCGGCCGGACCTGCGCCGGCACCCGGGTCACCGGGACGGGCGTGGACGGGGCGGCCCGGGACGTGTACCTCTACCACGTCGTGGACAACGAGTGGTCGATGCGGGAGTACGGGTCGCAGGCCGTGGTCTGGCAGACCGCGGTCAACCCGGTGGTGGCGCTGGAGCTGGTCGACTCGGGGGCCTGGGCCGGTGCCGGCGTGCTCGGCCCGGAGGCCTTCGACCCCGTACCGTTCCTGGACCTGCTCGGGGAGCACGGTGCGCCCTGGGCGATGCGCGAGCACCAGGCCGAGACCGCTGCGATGGCGGCGCCGACGTCGGGAGGAACCGCGGGATGACGACGAACACCGGCAAGCACGAGATCACCAACGTGGTCGGCGGTGAGCGGGTGCTGGCTGCCGACGGCCGCACCAGCGACCTGGTCGACCCGTCCACCGGCGAGGTGTTCGGCACCGCGCCGCTGTCCGGTGGGCCGGACGTGGACGCGGCGATGCGGGCGGCGCAGACCGCGTTCGAGTCCTGGCGGGACAGCACCCCGAGCGAGCGGCAGCGGGCGCTGCTGCGGATCGCCGACGCGCTGGAGGCGCGCGGCCGGGAGCTGGTCGAGGCCGAGTCCCAGAACACCGGCAAGCCGGTGCAGCTCACCATGGACGAGGAGCTGCCGCCGATGCTCGACCAGATCCGGTTCTTCGCCGGCGCCGCCCGGCTGCTGGAGGGCCGGTCGGCCGGCGAGTACATGCGGGACTACACGTCCTACGTCCGGCGGGAGCCGGTCGGCGTCTGCGCCCAGGTGACCCCGTGGAACTACCCGATGATGATGGCGGTCTGGAAGTGGGCGCCGGCGCTGGCGGCGGGCAACGCCGTGGTGCTCAAGCCGTCCGACACCACCCCGGTCAGCACCGTGCTGATGGCCGAGATCATGCAGGAGTTCCTGCCGCCGGGGGTGCTCAACGTGGTCTGCGGGGACCGGGACACCGGCCGGGCGCTGGTCGCCCACCCGACCCCCCGGATGGTTTCCATCACCGGCAGCGTCCGAGCCGGCCGGGAGGTGGCCGGTGCGGCCGCGCACGACATCAAGCGGGTGCACCTGGAGCTCGGCGGCAAGGCACCGGTGATCGTCTTCGACGACGCGGACCTGTCCACCACCGCCGAGGGCATCGCCATGGCCGGCTACTTCAACGCCGGCCAGGACTGCACCGCCGCCACCCGGGTGCTGGCCGCGCCCGGCGTGCACGACGACCTGGTCGACGCGCTGGCCGAGCGGGCCCGGTCCGCGAAGACCGCGCCGCCGTCCGACCCGGAGGCCACCTACGGCCCGCTCAACAGCGAGGCCCAGCTCGCCCGGGTGGGCGGGTTCCTGGACCGGCTGCCCGACCACGCCAGGCTGGTCGCCGGCGGCCACCGGGTCGGCGACCGCGGCTACTTCTGGGAGCCGACCGTCGTCGCCGGGCTGGAGCAGGCCGACGAGATGAGCCAGACCGAGGTGTTCGGGCCGGTGATCACGGTGCAGCGGTTCGCCGCCGAGGACGAGGCCGTGCGCTGGGCGAACGGGGTCGAGTACGGGCTGGCCTCCTCGGTGTGGACCCGCGACCACGGCCGGGCGATGCGGGTCTCCCGCCGGCTGGACTTCGGCTGCGTGTGGATCAACACTCACATCCCGCTGGTCGCCGAGATGCCGCACGGCGGCTTCAAGGCCTCGGGCTATGGCAAGGACCTCTCCCTCTACGGGCTGGAGGACTACACCCGCGTCAAGCACGTCATGACATACCTCGGTATCTGAAAGGAGCCGAACGACGATGCCCGAGCTCCCCCGTGACCCCGTTCTCCGGCAACTCGTCGAGGCCAGGCTGTCCCGCCGTTCCGTGCTGTTCGGTGCCGCCGGCGCCGGGCTGGCCGCGGCGCTCGCCGGCTGCGGCACTGGCGGGAAGTCCGGCACCGGCTCGACCGGCGGGACCCAGACCGGCCCGGCGAAGCCGCAGCCGGCCACCGACCGGTCGGACAGCGAGAAGGTGGTCAACTGGGCCAACTGGACGCTGTACCTCGACTACGACGACAAGACCAAGAAGTACCCGACGCTGGAGGAGTTCAAGAAGAAGACCGGGCTCAAGGCCACCTACGCCGAGGACATCGACGACAACGACACCTACTACGGCAAGATCCAGGCGCAGCTGAAGAACGGCCAGGACATCGGCAAGGACGTCATCGTCATGACCGACTGGATGGCCAGCCGGCTCATTCGGCAGGGCTATGTCCAGAAGTTTGACAAGGCCGAGATGCCGAAGACCGAGAACCTGGTGACGAAGCTGCAGAACGTCGACTTCGACCCGGGCCGGCAGTACAGCGTGCCGTGGCAGAGTGGCTTCGGCATCATCGCCTGGAACAGGCAGAAGGTCCCGGGCGGGCTGAAGACCGTCAGCGACCTGTGGAAGCCGGAGCTCAAGGGCCGGGTCGAGGTGCTCAGCGAGATGCGCGACACGATGGGCCTCATCATGCTCGAGCAGGGCGTCGACATCTCCGGCAAGTTCACCTCCGACCAGTTCAACAAGGCGCTCGAGGTGGTCCAGACCCAGATCAACAACGGCCAGATCCGCCAGGTCAAGGGAAACTCCTACAAGGAGGACCTGATCTCCGGCGACGCGCTGGCGGTGATCGGCTGGTCCGGCGACATCTTCCAGATCAACGCCGAGAACGGGGACAAGTGGGGGCTCACTCTGCCCGAGTCCGGCGGCACGCTCTGGTCGGACAACCTGCTGATCCCGGTCGGGTCGCCGCACAAGAAGAACGCCGAGAAGCTCATCGACTACTACTACGACCCGAAGGTGGCAGCCACCGTCGAAGACTACGTCAACTACATCTGCCCGGTGCAGGGCGCCCAGGCGGAGATGCAGAAGCTCGACCCGCCCCTGGCGAAGAGCCCGTGGATCTTCCCGACCGAGGACTTCCTGAAGAACGCGAAGGTGTTCCGCACGCTGACCCCGGACGAGGAGACGCAGTACTCCGAGGCGTTCCAGAAGGTGATCGGGGCGTAGCCGTGGAGGGCGCTGCCGACGGCGGCCGGGATCTTCGGCTTTCCGGCGTGACCAAGGCGTTCGGCTCGTTCGTCGCGGTCGACGACGTCACCCTCACCGTGCCGCGCGGCTCGTTCTTCGCGCTGCTCGGCCCGTCCGGCTGCGGCAAGACCACCACGCTGCGGATGGTGGCCGGGCTGGAGCGGCCCACCCGGGGCCGCATCACGCTGGGCGACGACGACGTGACCGACACCAGGCCGTACAAGCGGCCGGTGAACACCGTGTTCCAGAACTACGCGCTGTTCCCGCACCTGGACGTGTTCGAGAACGTCGCGTTCGGGCTGCGCCGCCGCGGGGAGCGGGAGGTGCGCCGGCAGGTGACCGAGGCGCTCGACCTGGTCGAGCTCGGTCACCTGTCCCGGCGCAAGCCGGCCCAGCTCTCCGGCGGGCAGCAGCAGCGGGTGGCGCTGGCCAGGGCCATCGTCAACCGGCCGGACGTGCTGCTGCTGGACGAGCCGCTCGGGGCGCTGGACCTCAAGCTGCGCCGGCAGATGCAGATCGAGCTGAAGCGGATCCAGACCGAGGTCGGGATCACCTTCGTGCACGTCACGCACGACCAGGAAGAGGCCATGACGATGGCCGACACGATCGCGGTGATGAACTCCGGCCGGATCGAGCAGCTCGGCGCGCCGGTCGACCTGTACGAGTCGCCGGTCACCGCGTACGTGGCGAACTTCCTCGGCCAGTCGAACCTGATCCGGGCCACCGTGGCGGACCGGACCGCTACCGAGGTGCGCTTCGAGGTGTCCGGCCGGCGGCTGACCATGCCCTCGGCGCGGTGCCGGACCGCCGGCCGGCAGCTGCTCGCCGGGGTGCGGCCGGAGAAGATCCACATCGCGGTGGCCGGCGGGGACGGGGCGGCGGCCGCGGCCGGCCGGCCGAACATGCTGCTCGGCGGTGTGGTCACCGACGCCAGCTTCACCGGGGTGAGCACCCAGTACCTGGTGCGGCTGCCCTGGGGGCAGGAGCTGATGGTGTTCGCCCAGAACCTCGGCGTCGGCGACGTCATCCCGGTCGGCCAGCCGGTCACCCTGTCCTGGGAGCCGGCGCACACGTTCGGGCTGGACGGGGCGCAGGACGCCACCGCCGGGGTGGAGTCGGTGGACGAGATGCCCGCGCTGCGCACCGCGCCCGAGACGGTAGGCGGCTGAGCCGATGGCCAGCCTGACGCCGGTCGCGGCCGGCACCCGGGTGGCCGGGGCGCCCGAGGGCCCGCCGGTCGAGCCGCCGCGCCGGGGCTGGCGGGGCACGCCGTACCTGCTCCTGCTGCCCGGCATGCTGTGGCTGACCGTGTTCTTCGCGGTGCCGATCGCCGCGCTGGCGAGCCAGTCGCTGCAGACCCGGGTGCCCGGCGCGGAGATCGGCACCTACACCCAGACGTTCCGGTGGGCGAACTACCCGGACGCGCTGCGCGAGTACCTGCGCTGGTTCGGCCGCTCGTTCTACTACGCCGGGCTGGCCACTGTCTTCGCGCTGCTGATCGGCTACCCGCTGGCGTACGCCATCGCGCTGAAGTCGGGACGGTGGAAGAACCTGCTGCTGGTGCTCGTCATCGCGCCGTTCTTCACCAGCTTCATCCTGCGCACCATCGCCTGGAAGCAGGTGCTGGCCGACGAGGGCCCGGTGGTGCACGCGCTGCGGGCGGTGCACCTGCTGGGCCGGTCCCACTCGCTCACCGCGACCAGCGTCGCGGTGGTGGCCGGGCTCACCTACAACTTCCTGCCGTTCATGACGCTGCCGCTGTACGCCAGCCTGGAACGGATGGACCCGCGGCTGATCGAGGCGGCCGGCGACCTGTACGCGAACGGGTTCACCGGGTTCCGCCGGGTGACCCTGCCGCTGTCGATGCCCGGCGTGGTCGCCGGCACGCTGCTCACCTTCATCCCGGCCGCCGGCGACTACGTCAACGCCGCGCTGCTGGGCACCCCCGGCACCGCGATGGTCGGCAACGTCATCGACAGCCGGTTCTTCCGGGTCGTCGACTACCCGACCGCGGCCGCGCTGTCGTTCATGCTGATGGCCGCGATCCTGGTGCTGGTGGCCGTCTACATCAGACGCGCCGGGACCGAGGAGCTGGTGTGACGGCGGCCGCCGCCACCGGGCTGGCGGGCCGGCGGGCGCTCCGGCCGCGGCCGGTGCGCTGGCTGGCCGACCACGCGGTGATGCTGTTCGCGGTGCTCGCCTTCGGCTACCTGTTCGTGCCGATCGCCTACACGGTGGCGTTCTCGTTCAACAACGCCGGCAAGTCGAACCTGGTCTGGCGCGGCTTCACCACCGCGAACTGGCGCAACCCGTGCGGCGCCCCGCAGGTGTGCACGGCGCTGCGGACCAGCCTCGGGGTCGGGCTGCTGGCCACCGTGGTGTCCACTGCGCTCGGCACGATGATGGCCTTCGCGCTGGCCAGGCACCGCTTCCGCGGCCGGACGGTGACCAACCTGCTGATCTTCCTGCCGATGGCGACCCCGGAGGTGGTGCTCGGCGCGTCGCTGCTGACCCTGTTCCTGAACCTGCGGATCAACCCGGGGTTCTGGACGATCGTGCTGGCGCACGTGATGTTCTGCATCAGCTTCGTGGTGGTCACCGTGAAGGCCCGCATCGCCAGCCTCGACCCGCGGCTGGAGCAGGCCGCGATGGACCTGTACGCGGACGAGTGGCAGACCTTCCGCCGGGTGACGCTGCCGCTGGTGGCGCCCGGCATCCTGGCCGCAGCGCTGCTGGCGTTCGCGCTGTCCTTCGACGACTTCATCATCACGAACTTCAACTCGGGCAACGTCACCACGTTCCCGAAGTTCGTGTACGTCTCGGCCACCCGGGGGATCCCGCCGCAGGCCAACGTCATCGGCACCTCGATGTTCGTCGTCGCCCTGCTCGTGGTGTTGCTGGGCCAGCTGCTGTCCGCCCGGAGGCGCCGCTGACCAGGGCTGTCCCGTAGTGTCCGCACCGGAGGTGACCCGACATGACCGACCTGCTCGCCCGGCACCGCGCCGTGATACCGAACTGGGTGACGCTCTACTACCAGCAGCCGATCGAGATCGTCAGCGGCTCCGGCCGCCGGGTCCAGGACGCCGACGGCAACAGCTACCTCGACTTCTTCGCCGGCATCCTGACCAACATGCTCGGTTACGACGTGCCCGAGGTACGGGCCGCGATCGTCGAGCAGATCGAGCGGGGGGTGCTGCACACCTCGACGCTGTACCTGATCCGGTCCCAGGTGGAGCTGGCCGAGCGGATCGCCCGGCTCTCCGGCATCCCGGACGCCAAGGTCTTCTTCACCACCAGCGGCACCGAGGCGAACGACACCGCGCTGCTGCTGGCCACCCAGTTCCGCCGCTCCACCCAGGTGCTGGCGCTGCGCAACAGCTACCACGGCCGGTCGTTCACCGCGATCGGGGTCACCGGCATCCGCGGCTGGTCGGCCAGCTCGCTCACCCCGGTGCAGGTCAGCTACGTCCACAGTGGATACCGATACCGGTCGCCGTTCAAGGCACTGTCCGATTCGGACTACATCAGGGCCTGCGCGGCCGACCTGCGGGACGTGATCGAGAGCACCACCGCCGGCGACGTGGCCTGCATGATCGCCGAGCCGATCCAGGGCGTCGGCGGGTTCGCGGTGCCGCCGGACGGGTTCTTCGGCGCGATGAAGGAGGTCCTGGACGAGTACGGGATCCTGTTCGTCTCGGACGAGGTGCAGACCGGCTGGGGCCGCACCGGCGAGCACTTCTGGGGGATCGGCGCGCACGGGGTGACCCCGGACGCGATGACGTTCGCCAAGGGCCTGGGCAACGGCATGTCGATCGGCGGGGTGGTCACCCGGCGGGAGATCATGGACTCGCTCGGCGCGAACTCGATCTCCACGTTCGGCGGCAACCCGGTGTCCACCGCGGCCGCCCGGGCCACCCTGGACTACGTGCTGGACCGGGACCTGCAGGCGAATGCGCACAAGGTGGGCACCCGGCTGCTGTCCGGGTTGCGCGACCTCGCCGCCCGCCACCCGGCGGTCGGCGACGTCCGCGGCAAGGGCCTGATGGCCGCGGTGGAGCTGGTCGAGCCGGGCACCGACCGGCCGGACCTGCCGGCCACCGCGGCGATCATGGAGCAGACCCGCAGCCGCGGCCTGCTGGTCGGCAAGGGCGGCCGGCTCGGCAACGTGCTGCGCATCGCCCCGCCGCTCACCCTCACCGAGGAGGAGGCGGACGAGGGCCTGCAGATCCTGGCCGACTCGCTGGCGGCGATCGGGCCGGCCCGCTGAGCCTGACTCCGGTGCCGACCGACTACCGCGGGCTCAGCCTCTGGCTGGACACCTGCGGGGACGACCTCTCGCCGCGGCCGGCGCTGGCCGGGGACCGGGACGTGGACGTGGCGATCGTGGGCGCCGGCTACACCGGGCTGTGGACGGCGTACTACCTGGCCGTCGCCGACCCGGGGCTGCGGGTCGCGCTCGTCGAGCGGGAGGTGGCCGGATTCGGCGCCTCCGGGCGGAACGGCGGCTGGTGCTCGGCGGACTTCCCGGCCAGCCGGGAGGCGGTGGCCCGGCGGGCCGGGCGGGAGGCCGCGCTGGCGCTGCACCGCGCCATGCTGGACACGGTGGACGAGGTCGGCCGGGTAGTGGCGGCCGAGCGGATCGGGGCGGACTACCTCAAGGGCGGCACGCTGCGGCTGGCCACCAGCCCGGCGCAGGTCGACCGGATCCGCTCCCGGGTGGCCGCGGACCGGGCCTGGGGGCTGTCCGAGGCGGACAGCCGGTGGCTGGACCCGGCGGAGGCGCGGCAGCGGCTGGCCGCGGACGGGGTGCTCGGCGCGGTGTACCGGCCGCACTGCGCCCGGCTGCACCCGGGCCGGCTGGTCCGCGGGCTGGCCCGGGTGGTCGAGGCGCGCGGGGTGACCGTGTACGAGCGCACCCCCGCGCTGGCGGTCCTACCCGCCGGCCGCGTGGGCCGGCCGGCCACGGTGCGCACCCCGGGCGGGCAGCTGCGCGCCGGCGTGGTGGTGCGGGCCACCGAGGCGTACACCGCGCAACTACCCGGCCTGCACCGCGCGGTGGTCCCGGTGTACTCGCTGATGGTGGCGACCGAGCCGCTGCCGCCGGCGTTCTGGGCGGCGGTCGGCTGGGCCGGCCGGGAGACCGTCACCGACGGCCGGCACCTGCTGGTCTACGCCCAGCGCACCGCCGACGACCGGATCGCGTTCGGCGGCCGCGGCGCGCCGTACCACTGGGGCTCCCGGGTGCGGCCCGGGCAGGACCGCGACCCGCGGGTGTTCGCCGCGCTGCAGGCCGCGCTGCACCGGCTGCTGCCCGGCACCGGAGAGGCCGCGATCACCCACCGGTGGGGCGGCCCGCTCGGGGTACCCCGGGACTGGCATCCCTCGGTGGGCCTGGACCGCGCCGCCGGGCTGGCCTGGGCCGGCGGCTACGCCGGCGACGGCGTCGGCACCGCGAACCTGGCCGGGCGGACCCTGGCGGACCTGGTGCTGGGCCGGGACACCGAGCTGACCCGGCTGCCATGGGTCGGGCACCGCTCGCCGCGCTGGGAGCCGGAGCCGTTGCGCTGGGTCGGGGTGAACGCGCTGCGCCGGGTGGCCGCCTCGGCCGACGCGGTGGAGAGCCGTACCGGCCGCCCGGCGCGCCGGGCGGCGCTGCTGGACCGCTTCCTCGGCGGCTAGGTCAGCAGGCGGCGGCGAACGCGGCGTCCACCACGTCCAGCCCGTCCAGCAGCAGCTCGTCGGAGATCACCAGCGGCGGGAGGAAGCGCAGCACGTTGCCGTAGCTGCCGGCGGTCAGCACCACGACGCCCTCGGCGTGGCAGCGGCGGACCACCTCGCCGAGCACCGCCGGGTTCGGCGTCAGGTCGTCCCGGCCGGCGACCAGCTCGACCGCCAGCATCGCGCCGCGGCCGCGCACGTCGCCGATCACCTCGTGCCGCTCGGCCAGCGCGTGCAGCCGGGGCAGCATCAGCTCGCCGATGCGCCGGGCCCGGTCGACCAGCCGGTCCCGCTCGATCGTCTCGATCGCGCCGAGCGCGGCCGCGCAGGCCACCGGGTTGCCGCCGAAGGTGCCGCCGAGCCCGGAGACGTGCACCGCGTCCATCATCTCGGCCCGCCCGGTGACGCCGCCCAGCGGCAGCCCGCCGGCGATCCCCTTCGCGGTGGCCACCAGGTCCGGGACCAGCCCCTCGTGCTCGCAGCCGAACCAGTCCCCGGTCCGGCCGAACCCGGTCTGCACCTCGTCGGCCACCAGCACGATCCCGTGCTCGCGGCAGAAGTCGCCGACCCGGGGGAGGAACCCCTCGGCGGGCACCACGAAGCCCCCCTCCCCCTGGATCGGCTCGACCACCACGCAGGCGACGTTGTCCGCGCCGACCTGCGTGCTCACCACGTCGACGAACCGCTCGTACGCCTCGTCGGCGCAGCGCTCCGGCCCGCCCGGCCAGCGGAACGGGTAGGCCGTCGGCACCCGGTAGACCTCCGGCGCGTACGGCCCGAACGACTGCTTGTACGGCCGGTTCTTCGCGGTCAGCGTCATCGTCAGCAGGGTCCGGCCGTGGTATGCGTGGTCGAAGACCACCACCGCGGGCCGGCCGGTGTACGCCCTGGCCACCTTGACCGCGTTCTCCACCGCCTCCGCGCCCGAGTTGACCAGCATGGAACGCTTCTCGTGCGGGCCGGGGGTGAGCCGGTTGAGCTGCTCGCAGACCGCCACGTAGCTCTCGTACGGCGTGATCATGAAGCAGGTGTGGGTGAACCGGGCGACCTGCCCGGCGACCCGGCTGGCCACCGCGGGGGCGGCGTTGCCGACGTTGACCACCGCGATGCCGGAGCCGAGGTCGATCAGGCTGTTGCCGTCCACGTCGACCAGCACGCCGCCGCCGGCGCGCTCGACGAACACCGGCAGCGCGGTGCCGATCGCCGAGGTCACCGCGGCGGTGCGCCGGTCGAGGAGTTTCCGGGACAGCGGACCGGGCACCTCGGTGACCAGATGGCGGCGCTGGGGAAGGGAGGGTCCGCCGTGCGGGTTGGTCTCGGGGTGCGTTCCCACCATGGCGCGCGGCCTCCTGACACCCCGGTCCAGGGCACCGTTTTCTGATGTCCGAGGACCATACTGTCTTTGTTCCGGGCTACCGCTGTAGCCCTACCGCCGCAACCCCACCGCCGAAGCCGCGCCGCCCGAAGCGGGTCGGCGTGCCGGAGGCCGGTACTGGTCCGCGAGGTTGAGCAGGCGGCCCAGGTCGCGCAGCTCGGCCTCGAACATCGGCTCGGCGTCGGTCAGCGCGAAGTCCAGGTGGCCGAACACCTCCATGCACACCAGCCCGTAGACCCTGATCCAGCAGGACATGAAGGTCTGCGCCACCCCGAGCGGCAGCGGGAAAGGGAAGCCGGCGCACCAGGTGGCCAGCTGCTGCCGGAGCACCGGGTCGATCTCCTCGTCGGCCGGAGCCGGGAACGGCTGGGTCTGGTAGAGCTGGGCGATCAGGGTGCCGAACACCGCCCCGAACCGGAGCCCGGCCTGGTGCCTGCGGCTCTGCTCGTGCTCCGGGCCCTCCTCGAAGACGCCCGGGACCGGGCTGCCGAACATCAGGCCGAACTCGCGCGGGTGGGCCAGCGCCCAGTGCCGGAACCCGCGGCTGGCGGCCAGCAACCGCCCGCCGATGTCCTCGGGCGGCTCGCGGTCCCGGGCCAGCTCCAGGGTGCCGGACAGCTCGTCGTACAGGTCCGCGATCAGGTCCTCGAGCAGAGCCTCCCGGCTGGGGAAGTACCGGTAGAGCGCGGGCGCGGTCAGCCCCATCTCCCGGGCGATGCCCCTCAGCGAGAGTCCCTCGACGCCCTGCTGGACGAGCACCTGGCGGGCAGTGTCCTTGATCTCGGCGAGGGTCGCCGCGCGGACCCGGTCCCGCCGGCTCGGCTGGTTGCTCATCGCGGCTCCTGACGGACTGACCCCTTGACAGCCGTGAACGCTGTATGCGAAGTTAACGGCGTTCTCAGCATACACCGTTAACGCAAATGACCAGAGATCACAGAGTACCGCCGAAAGGGGCCGTGATGTTCGACTCGATCGGGCGCGTCATGTACCGCCGCCGGCGCTGGGTCCTCGCCCTCGCGGTGGCGTTCCTCGGGTTCGCCGGCGTCTGGGGCACCGGGGTGTTCGGCAGCCTGTCCAACGGGGGCTTCGACGACCCGGCCAGCGACAGCGCCCGGGCCAGCGCGGTCGCCGAGGACCGGCTCGGCCGGGACGACGCGGACGTGATCGTGCTCTACCGCAGCGCCGACCGGACCGTGGACGACCCGGCCTACCGGCAGGCGGTCACCTCGACGCTCGGCGCGCTGCCGCGGACCGTGGTCGACCGGGTCACCACCTACTGGGACGCCCAGGCGCCGCAACTGGTCAGCGCCGACCGCCGGGAGACCTACGCGGTGCTGCGACTGGCCGGCGACGAGGAGCAGCGCCGGGACGGGCTGGCCTCGATCGAGGGCGAGCTGGCCGCACCCGGGCTGGACACCCGGGTGGGCGGCGTCACGGTGCTCAACCGGGACATCAACGAGCAGGTCAGCCAGGACATCGGGCGTGCCGAGTCGCTGTCCCTGCCGATCGTGATGGTGCTGCTGGTGATCATCTTCGGCAGCGTCGCCGCGGCCAGCCTGCCGCTGGCGATCGGGGTGACCGCGATCCTGGGCGCGTTCACCGCGCTGCGCGGCTTCACCTACCTGACCGACGTGTCGGTGTTCTCGATCAACATCATCACCATCATGGGCCTGGGCCTGGCCATCGACTACGGGCTGTTCGTGGTCAGCCGGTACCGCGAGGAGCTGGGCCGGGCCGCGAGCGTCGAGGACGCGGTCGCCCGCACGATGGCCACCGCGGGCCGCACGGTCGCGGTCTCCGGACTCACCGTGGCGCTCTCCCTGGCCGGCCTGCTGATCTTCCCGCAGGGGTTCCTCCGCTCGATGGGCTTCGGCGGGATGGCCGCGGTCCTGGTGGCGATGCTGGCCGCGCTCACCGTGCTCCCGGCGCTGCTGGGCGTGCTGGGGACCCGGGTGGACGCGCTGTCCGTCCGCCCGCTGTTCCGCCGGCTGTTGCGCCGCCCGGCCGCCGCTCCCGTCCAGCCCACCCGGGCAGCCGAGCAGGGTGGCTGGTACCGGGTCGCGCACAGCGTGATGCGCCGCCCGGTGCTCTACGCGGTCGGCATCGTCGCGGTGCTGGTCGCGCTCGGGCTGCCGTTCCGGCACATCACGTTCGGCGGCATCGACGCCCGGGCGCTGCCGGCCGGAACGCAGAGCCGGCAGGTGGCCGAGGCGGTCGACCGCGACTTCCCGCGCAACGCCACCCACCCGATCGACGCGGTGGTCACGCTGGCCGGTCCGGTCGACGCGCCGGACCGGCAGGCCGCGCTCGGCTCGTACCTGCGGGAGGTGCGTCAGGTGCCCGGGGTGACCGGCGTGGACATCACCGGGGCGGCCGGGGACACCGCCCGGGTCAGCGTGCGGTACGACACCGAGCCGATCTCCGGCGCGTCCCGGGACCTGGCCGAGCGGATCCGGGCGGTGCCGGCGCCGGACGGCGGCCGGGTGCTGGTCGGTGGGCAGACCGCGGAGCTGGTCGACCTCCTGAACAGCATCGGCTCTCGGCTGCCGTGGATGGCGCTGATCGTGGTGGCCACCACGTTCGTCCTGCTGTTCCTCGCCTTCGGCTCGATCGTGCTGCCGGTCAAGGCGGTGGCGATGAACGTGCTGTCGCTGTCCGCCTCGTTCGGCGCGCTGGTGTGGATCTTCCAGTACGGCCACCTGGCCGGGTTGCTGGACTTCACCCCGACCGGGACGGTCGAGGCCACCCAGCCGATCCTGGTGCTGGCGGTGGTGTTCGGGCTGTCGATGGACTACGAGGTGTTCCTGATGTCCCGGATCCGGGAGGAGTACGACCGGACCGGGGACAACACCGCGGCCATCGCCACCGGGCTGCAGCGCACCGGGCGGATCATCACCAACCTCGCGCTGCTGCTGATCGTGGTGGTCGGCGCGTTCTCCACCTCCGGGATCACGTTCATCAAGCTGATCGGGGTCGCGATGATCGTCGCCCTGGTGGTGGACGCCACGATCGTGCGGGTGCTGCTGGTGCCGGCGACGATGCGGCTGCTCGGCCGGGCGAACTGGTACGCGCCGCGGGCGCTGCGCGGGCTGTACGCCCGGTACGGGATCCGGGAGACCGGCGCCGCCGCGCCGGCCGAGCCGGAGCGGGTGCCGGCGCCGGCGCCGGTCTGAGGTCGCCGGCGGGAGGGGCGCCGGACCGCTGGGGCCGGTGCCGCTCCTGCGACAATGGTCCGGTGAGCGACGGAGGAGCGAGCTCCGAGCGCGGGCGTCGTATCGCGACCGCGCAGGCAGCGCAGTGAACTCACGCACCGTGGTGCTGCTGGGGTCGACGGGCTCGATCGGCACCCAGGCGGTGGACGTGGTCCGGCGCTCCGGCGGCCGGTTCCGGGTGGTCGGCCTGGTGGGCGGTGGCGGGGACGTGGGGCTGCTGGCCCGGCAGGCGGTCGAGCTCGGCGTCGAGGTCGTCGGGGTGGCCCGGGAGACGGCCGGGGCCGAGCTCCGCGCGGCGCTGGCGGTGGCCGATGCCGGTCGGCCGGCCGCCGCGCCCACCGTGCTGGCCGGCCCGCGGGCGGCCGCCGAGGTCGCCGGCTGGCCCTGCGACGTGGTGCTGAACGGCATCACCGGCTCGGTCGGGCTGGGCGCCACGCTGGCCGCGCTGGACGCCGGCCGGACCGTCGCGCTGGCCAACAAGGAGTCGCTGATCGCCGGCGGGCGGCTGGTGCTGGATCGGGCCCGCCCCGGGCAGCTCGTCCCGGTCGACTCCGAGCACTCCGCGCTGGCCCAGTGCCTGCACGCGGGGCGGGCGGCCGAGGTGCGCCGGCTGCTGCTGACCGCGAGCGGCGGCCCGTTCCGGGGCCGGCGGCGGGAGGAGCTGGCCGGCGTGACCCCCGAGCAGGCGCTGGCCCACCCGACCTGGGCGATGGGCCCGGTGATCACGGTGAACAGCGCCACCCTGATGAACAAGGGCCTGGAGGTGATCGAGGCGCACCTGCTGTTCGGCGTGCCGTACCAGGCGATCGAGGTGGTGGTGCACCCCCAGTCGGTGGTGCACTCGATGGTGGAGTTCGTCGACGGGTCGACCATCGCGCAGGCCAGCCCGCCGGACATGCGGCTGCCCATCGCGGTGGCGCTGGGCTGGCCGGACCGGATGCCGCAGGCCGCCGCGCCGGTGGACTGGTCGACCGGGCAGAGCTGGCAGTTCGCTCCGCTGGACGAGCAGGCGTTCCCGGCCGTCGCGCTGGCCCGGGCGGCCGGGCAGGCCGGCGGGTACGCGACCGCGGCGCTGAACGCGGCGAACGAGGAGGCGGTGGCCGCGTTCCTGGGCCGGCGGCTGGCATTCCCGGCGATCGTGGACACGGTGGCCCGGGTCGTCGCCGAGTGTCCGGGCCGCGGGAACCCGGGGAGCCTGGACGAGGTTGTCCAGACAGAGCGGTGGGCCCGGGACCGGGCCCGTGCGCTGATCGGGTCCGACCTGGGCTCGGCCAGGGACGGTGTCGGCATCGCGGTGCCGGCAGGGGAGTGACGGATGAGCTTCAGCCTCGGTGTGGTGCTGTTCGCCATCGCCATCGGCCTGTCGATCGCGCTGCACGAGTTCGGCCACCTGCTGTCCGCCAAGGCGTTCGGGATGAAGGCCACCCAGTACTTCATCGGCTTCGGCCCGACGCTGTTCTCCTTCCGGCGGGGCGAGACCGAGTACGGCCTGAAGGCCATCCCGGCCGGCGGGTTCGTGAAGATCATCGGCATGACGCCGGCGGAGGAGGACGCGGGCGGGACCAGCCCGGCCGGTCCGCACAGCGGGTGGAACCGGCCGCCGCCCGGCCTGGGCGCGGGCGCCGGGCTGCCGCGCCGGCCGGCGGTGCAGGCCAGCGCGGTGCAGGCTGGCGCCGTGCAGGCCGGCGGCGGGCAGGCCGGCGCCGGGCAGTCCCGGGCGTTCTGGCGGTACCCGGCCTGGAAGCGGGTCACCGTGCTGTCCGCCGGCTCGGCGATGCACTTCCTCATCGCGCTGGTCGCGTTCTACGGCGTCGCGGTGACCACCGGGCTGCCCACCGACAAGGCGATCGTCGGCGACGTGCAGCCGTGCGTGGTGTCGGTCGGCGACACCGACGGCAGCGTCCGGGACTGCCAGCCGGGCGACGCGACCGCCCCCGCGGCGTTGGCCGGGCTGGAGTCCGGCGACCAGATCACCCAGGTCGCGGGCACCCCGGTCAAGACGTTCGAGGACCTGCTGACCGCGCTGCGGTCGCATCCCGGCCAGAGTGTCGAGATCAGCTACGTCCGGCACGGCGTCCCGGGCAAGACCCGGGTCGACATCGCGGCGGTGCTGCGCAGGCCGATGGACTCGGAGCGGGCCGTCAAGGACGGGCTGGCCAGGGTCGGCGCGATCGGGGTGGCGCGGGCCGCGTTCGAGCAGTACGGCGCGTTCGGCGCGGTGCCGGCCACGTTCCGGTTCACCGGCACCATGGTCAGCGGGACGTTCGGGGCGCTGAAGACGTTCCCGTCCAAGGTGCCGAAGCTGTTCGGCGCGCTGGCCGGCGAGCAGCGCGACCCGAACGGTCCGATCAGCGTGGTCGGCGTGTCCCGGGCCGGCGGCCAGGCGCTGCAGGCCGGTTCGGTGCTGTTCTTCGTGTGGCTGCTGGCCGGGTTCAACATCTTCGTCGGGGTGTTCAACCTGTTCCCGTTGCTCCCGCTGGACGGCGGGCATATCGCGATCGTGCTGTTCGAGGCGGCCCGCTCGCGGCTGGCCCGGGTGTTCGGCCGGGCCGACCCGGGCCGGGTGGACTACGCGAAGCTGATGCCGCTGACCATGCTGGTGATAGCCGTCTTCGGCAGCATCTCGCTGCTGGCCATCCTGGCCGACATCGTCAACCCGATTGCCAACCCATTCCAGTAAGGACGGTCATCGTGTCCGCGGTCCCCCTTGGAATGCCGGCGCCGCCGCCGCCGACGCTCGCTGCCCGCCGCCGGTCCCGGCAGATCCGGGTTGGCTCCGTGCTGGTCGGCGGGGATGCCCCGGTGTCGGTGCAGTCGATGACCACGACACCCACCACCGACGTGGACGCGACCCTGCAGCAGATCGCCGCGCTCACCGCGACCGGGTGCCAGATCGTCCGGGTCGCCGTGCCGTCCCAGGACGACGCGGGGGCGCTGCCGGCGATCGCCCGCAAGTCGCAGATCCCGGTGATCGCGGACATCCACTTCCAGCCGAAGTACGTGTTCGCGGCGATCGACGCCGGCTGCGCCGCGGTGCGGGTGAACCCGGGCAACATCAAGGCGTTCGACGACCGGGTGGGGGAGATCGCCCGGGCGGCCACCGGCGCGGGAGTGTCGCTGCGGATCGGGGTGAACGCCGGCTCGCTGGACAAACGGCTGCTGGCCAGGTACGGCAAGGCCACCCCGGAGGCGCTGGTCGAGTCCGCGCTGTGGGAGGCGTCGCTGTTCGAGGAGCACGGCTTCCGGGACTTCAAGATCTCGGTGAAGCACAACGACCCGGTGGTGATGGTCCGGGCCTACGAGCTGCTCGCCGAGGCCTGCGACTACCCGTTGCACCTCGGGGTGACCGAGGCCGGGCCGGCCTTCCAGGGCACGATCAAGTCGGCGGTGGCGTTCGGGGCGCTGCTGTCCAGGGGGATCGGCGACACGATCCGGGTCTCGCTGTCCGCGCCGCCGGTGGAGGAGGTGAAGGTCGGCATCCAGATCCTGGAGTCGCTGAACCTCCGCCGGCGCGGCCTGGAGATCGTCTCCTGCCCGTCCTGCGGCCGGGCCCAGGTGGACGTGTACACGCTGGCCGACCGGGTCACCGCCGGGCTGGAGGGCCTGTCCGTGCCGCTGCGGGTGGCGGTGATGGGCTGCGTGGTGAACGGGCCGGGGGAGGCCAGGGAGGCCGACCTCGGGGTGGCATCCGGCAACGGCAAGGGTCAGATCTTCGTCCGCGGCGAGGTGATCAAGACGGTGCCGGAGGCGCAGATCGTGGAGACCCTGATCGAGGAGGCCCTGCGGCTGGCCGACGAGCTGGCGGACGCCGGTGCGGTCTCCGGCCCGCCGACCGTCACGGTGGGTCAGTAGTCGCCGATCCGACCCCGCCCGACTGAACCTGATGGGCTCCATGCCCGCCTGGCCTTGCCGGGGCCGGCGCGCCGGGGTGACTCCCGGGCGCCGGCTCCGGCGCCTCAACCGCCGAGCGCGGTGAGGAAGGTCTTCGCGACCGGGACGGCGGTGCGGGTGCTGGACTGGCCGTTCTGCACGAACACGGCGAAGGCGAGGTCGCCGCGGTAGCCGATGAACCAGGCGTGCGCCTGCGGCGGGGTCGCGGTGCCGAACTCGGCGGTGCCGGTCTTGCCGGAGACCGGCGGCCCGGGCAGGCCGGCGAGCAGGGTGGCGGTGCCCTCGCTGACCACCGCGCGCATCATGTCGCGCAGCGCGGGCAGCACTGCGGCCGGCGGGCCGGCCGGGCGGGCGCCGCCGGTCGGTGCCGCCGGAGTGCCGGCCAGCAGCATCGGGGTGACCGCCGACCCCTTGGCCACTGCCGCGGCGACCAGCGCCATGGCCAGCGGGCTCACCTCCACCTTCCCCTGACCGATCGCGTCCGCGGCCTTCTCCGTGTCGTCGGCCGGTGCCGGCACCGAGCCGCCGAACGACGGCACCGGCAGCGTCCACTGGGTCCCGATGCCGTAGGCCGCCGCGGTGTCCGGCAGCGCCCGGTCGTCCAGCCGCCTGGACAGCGCGGTGAAGGTGGTGTTGCAGGAGTGCGCGAACGCCTCCCGCAGGCGTACCCGGCCGAGGCTGAACCGGTCCTCGTTCTGGAACACCTTGCCGACCGTGACCGTGCCCGGGCAGTCCACTGTGGAGTTTTCCTGCACCGAGCCGGCGGCGAGCAGCGCGGTCGCGGTGACCGTCTTGAACGTCGAGCCGGCGGGGAACCGCCCGGTGAGCGCGATGTCGCCGGTGGAGCCGGCCGCGGCGGCGTTGTTCGCCACCGCCAGCAGCTCCCCGGTGGACGGTCGCACCGCGACGATCGCGGCCGGCGTCGGGGTGCCGACCACCGCCTCGTCGGCGGCGTTCTGCACGCCGCGGTCCAGCGTGGTCCGCACCGGGGTGCCGGGCTTGCCGGCCAGCTCGGCCACCGTGGCCAGCGTGCTGCCCGCGGAGCTGACCACCCGGATCAGCGCGCCGGCGGTGCCGGCCAACCGCGAGTTCAGCGCCCGCTGCAGGCCGGACACGCCGAGCTGGTCGCCCGGCCGGTAGCCCGGCCCGGCCTCCTTCAGCACCTCGGCGGTCGCCGGCCCGACCGCGCCCAGCAGCGGCTGGGCGAACTGCCTGGTCGGGGCGAGCAGCCGCGTCTCCTCCCGGAACACCGTCCCGGCCAGCTCGTGGATCTGCGCCCGCACCCCCTGGTAGTCCGCCCGGCGCAGGGTGATCACCGGCACGAAGTCGGTCGGCTTGGCCTTGCGCACGTCGGCGACGATGTCCGCGGCGCTGATCTTCAACACCCGGGCCAGCGTCCCTGCCAGGCTCGCCAGGTTGCGCACCTTGGCCGGCTCGACCCCGACGACCACCACGTCGACCGGGCCGAACAGCGCGGTGCCGGCGCGGTCCAGCAGCGCGGCCCGCTCCGGCAGCGTCCGGGTCACCGACAGCCGCTGCCCGGCGCCGAGTCGCGGGTGCACGTCACCCGGCCGCCAGTGCACCTTCCAGGTCGAGTCCTGCTTGACCAGCGCGAGCGTGCCGTCGTAGCGCCACGGATCGCCGAGGCCGGGCAACGACCAGGCGGCGGAGTAGTTCGCGATCCCGGTGTCGCCGTCCGTGCTCACCCCACGCAGGCTCAGCTCGCCGTGGGTCGCCGCCAGCGCCTCCTTGACCTGTTGCAGGGTCGCCTGCGCGGCGGCCGGGTCGTCGGTCGCGGCCCCGGCCGCGGCGATGTCGCCGCTGGCCCACGCGGACAGGAACGCCTGCGCGGCCGGGTCGGGTTTCGGGGCGTGCCCAAACACCGAGCATCCGGCGGTGGCCACGGCGAGGACGGCGAGCAGCGCGGCGGCGCCACGCCCCAGGGCGACGGGCCCGAGACGCACGGCAGACTCCTTCAGCGGGGTTTGGCAGCGATTCTGCCTAGAACAGGACGCTGGCGAAGGTCCCGACGTTGCGCAGCCCGACCCGGGCGTACGCGGCCCGGGCCGGGAGGTTGTAGTCGTTCACGTAGAGGCTCACCACGGGGGCAACCGTACGCAGCGCGTCCCGGACCACGGCGGCGGTACCCGCGGTGCCCAGCCCTCGGCCGCGCAGCCGGGGGTGTACCCACACCCCCTGCAGCTGGCAGGCTCGGGTGGAGACGGCCCCGATCTCGGCCTTGAACACCACCTCGCCGCCGTCGACCCGGGCGAACGACCGGCCGGCGGCGACCAGGTCGCGGACCCGGGCCCGGTAACCGGCGCCGCCGTCGGCGCCGACCGGAGAGGTGCCCACCTCCTCGGTGAACATCGCCACGCAGGCCGGCATCAGCAGGTCCAGTTCGTCCAGTTCGACCCGGCGCACCCAGGGGTCGGCCGGGACCGCGGGCTCGATGCTGGTGGCCATCACCGGCTGCACCGGCCGCACCTCCCGGGCCGGTCCCCAGGTCGGCGCGAGCAGCTGCCACAGCTGGCCGACCGCGTCGGCCGGACCGACGATCGAGGAGCAGCGGCGGGCCTGCCGGCGGGCCCGGTCGCCGAACGCGCGCAGCGCCGGCGGCGACGAGCCGACCGGCACCAGGTTCGTTCCGGCGAAGCAGGCGGCCTCCAGCCGGGAGCCGCCGTACCCCCAGACCTCCGCGCCGAGCCGCCAGGGCTCCAGCCCGCCGGCCTCCACCCGGGCGGCGACGAAGCAGTGCGTCACCGGGTCGAGGTCGAGCAGGTCGCGCAGGGCCGGCAGGTCGCGGTCGTCCAGCAACCGCGCGCCGGCGAGCCTCAGCACACCGCAAGGGTACGGGGGATCGGCGCCGGCCCCGGGCCGGCCCCGTTGCGGTCCGTTGTGGACCGCGGTGGGAGCCGGCCGCGAACGTGGCGGCCGACCACCCGCCGATAGGCTTGGACCGTGTTGACCCGGATGTCGTCGTCGCTCGTCCGGACCTTGCGGGAGGATCCGGCCGACGCCGAGGTGCCCAGCCATCGGCTGCTGGTGCGGGCCGGGTACGTCCGCCGGGTGGCCGCGGGCATCTACACCTGGCTGCCGCTCGGCCTGCGGGTGCTGGCCAACGTGACCCGGGTGGTCCGGGAGGAGATGGAGCGGATCGGCTGCCAGGAGGTGCTGTTCCCGGCGCTGCTGCCGGTCGAGCCGTACGACCTCACCGGGCGCACCGGCGCGTACGGCGACCTGCTGTTCCGGCTGCGCGACCGGCGTGGCGCCGGCTACCTGCTCGGTCCCACCCACGAGGAGATGTTCACCCTGCTGGCCCGGTCCGAGCTGGCCTCCTACCGGGACCTGCCGGTGACCCTGTTCCAGGTCCAGACGAAGTACCGGGACGAGCCGAGGCCGCGCTCCGGCCTGCTGCGCGGCCGGGAGTTCGCGATGAAGGACGCCTACTCCTTCGACCTCGACGACAGCGGCCTGCAGAAGTCCTACGACGCGCAGCGCGAGGCCTACCAGCGGATCTTCGCCCGGCTCGGCGTCCGGCACCGGATCGTGACCGCGGTCTCCGGGGCGATGGGAGGGTCGGCCTCCGAGGAGTTCCTCGCCCCGACCCCGGCCGGCGAGGATACCTTCGTCCTGTGTGGACAGTGTGAGTACGCGGCGAACGCGGAGGCGGTGCCGGCGGTGGTCGCCCCGGTGCCGGCCGCCGAGCACCCGCCGATGGAGGTGCTGGACACCCCGGACACACCGACCATCCAGACGCTGGCCGAGCGGCTGGGCGTGCCGGCCTCGGCCACCCTGAAGAACCTGCTGGTCTGGGTGGACGACCAGATCGTCGCGGTGGGCGTCCCGGGCGACCGCGAGGTCGACATGGGCCGGCTGGAGGAGGCGCTGGCCCCGGCCCGGGTCCGGATCGTGGAGCCGGCCGACTTCGCCGGCCGGCCGGACCTGGTGCGCGGGTACGTCGGGCCGCAGGGCCGGGACGGCCGGGCCTTCCGCTACCTGGCCGACCCGCGGGTCGCCCCCGGCACGTCCTGGGTGACCGGCGCGAACCAGGTCGACCGGCACGCCCGCAACGTGGTCTGCGGGCGGGACTTCACCGTGGACGAGTACCTGGACGCGGTCGTGGTGGTCGCCGGCGACCCGTGCCCGCGCTGCGGCGCGCCGCTGGCCATCGACCGCGGTGTCGAGGTCGGGCACATCTTCCAGCTCGGCCGGGTCTACGCGGACACCTTCGGCCTGGACGTGCTCGGCCCCGACGGCGCGCCGAGCCGGGTGAGGATGGGCCGCTACGGGCTGGGGTTGACCAGGGCGGTCGCGGTGATCGCCGAGCAGCACCACGACGAGCGCGGGCTGGTCTGGCCGCGCGAGGTCGCTCCGTACGACGTGCACGTGGTCCCGGTCGGCCGCGGCGACCAGCCGGCGCACGCGCTCGACCTGGCCGGCCGGCTGGACGCCGCCGGCCTGCGGGTGCTGCTGGACGACCGGGTGGACCTCTCCGCCGGGGTGAGGCTCACCGACGCCGAGCTGCTCGGCATGCCGTGGGTCGCGGTGCTGGGTCGGCGGGCCGCCGAGGGGGTGGTCGAGCTCCGGGATCGACGCTCCGGCGGCATCGAGGAGGTCCCGGTCGGTGACGTCGTCCGGGCGATGGGCCGATGACGGTCGAGGCAGTCCTGTTCGACTGGGGCGGCACGCTGACCCCGTGGCACACGATCGACTTCGCCGAGTGCTGGCGGGCCTGCGGGCTGGGTGAGAAGGCGGCCGACCGGCTGCTCGCGGCCGAGGAGGCGGTCTGGCAGCGGGCCCAGACCAGCCAGCAGAGCGGCACCCTGGACGAGGTCTTCTCGGCCGCCGGGGTGCACATGAGCCAGCACCTGCTCGCCGCGTACTTCGCCTGGTGGGAGGGCCACACCTACACCGACCCGGAGGCGTCCCCGCTGTTCGCCGCGCTGCACGAGCGCGGCATCAAGGTCGGCGTGCTGTCCAACACGCTCTGGCCTCGGGCCGAGCACGACCGCGTCTTCCGCCGGGACGGGGTGCTGGACCTGCTCGACGGGACCGTCTACACGAGCGAGATCGAGTGGACCAAGCCGCATCCGGAGGCGTTCCGGGCCGCGCTGGACGCGGTCGGCTGCACCGACCCGGGCCGCGCGGTGTTCGTCGGCGACCGGCTCTTCGACGACATCCACGGCGCCCGTTCGGTCGGCATGCGCGCGGTGTTCGTGCCGCACAGCGACATCCCGGAGCACCAGCGCGGCACCGTCGACGGCACCCCGGACGCGGTGATCCACCGGCTGGCCGAGCTGCTCCCGCTGATCGACGCCTGGCGCTGACCCTGCGCCCCGTCAGCCTGGGCGCAGCACCAGGACCGGGCGGGCGGCGCCGGCGCGTTCCTCCAGCAGCGCGACCACGTGCCCGTCCGGGTCGAACGCGGCGTAGACGCCGTCCAGGCCGGCGGGCGCGAGCAGGCCGCCGTGGCCGAGCCGGCGGGCGGACTCGGCGTCCACGTCGCGGCGCCGGAACGCGGCCGCGGCGGCCTCGTCCAGGCCGATCCGGACCGGGTCGGCGCCGCCGGCGGCCAGCGCGGCGAGCCGGTCCAGGGTGACCGCCTGGTCCAGGGTGAACGGTCCGACCCGGGTACGGCGCAGCGCGGTGAGGTGCCCACCGACGCCCAGCGCCGCGCCCAGGTCCCGGGCGACGGCCCGCACGTAGGTGCCGGTCGAGCACTCGACCACGACATCCAGGTCGAGCAGGTCCGGCGCGGGCCGGCGCGTCCCGCGCGGCTCCAGCCGGCTGATGGTGACCCGGCGCGGGGCCAGCGCCACGTCCCGGCCGGACCGCACCTCGGCGTACGCCCGGCGGCCGGCCACCTTGACCGCGGACACCGCCGCCGGGACCTGGTCGATCTCCCCGGTCAGCGCGGCGAGCCCGGCCCGCACCGCGGCCTCGGTCACCCCGGAGGCGTCCGCGCCGCCGGTCGGCTCGCCCTCGGCGTCGTCGGTCACCGTCGACTGGCCGAGCCGGATGGTTGCCTCGTACCTCTTGTCGCGAAGCGCCAGGTGGCCGAGCAGCCGGGTGGCCCGCTCGACGCCGAGCAGCAGGACCCCGGTGGCCATCGGGTCCAGCGTGCCGGCGTGCCCGACCCGGCGGGTGCCGGCGACGCGGCGCACCCGGGCGACCACGTCGTGCGAGGTCCAGCCGGACGGCTTGTCGACGACGACCAGCCCGGAGGTCACCAGTCACTCGGCCGGCAGCCGCGGGGCGTCGGCCAGCGCCGCCCGCAGCGCCCCGATCGTCTCGTCCTGGCCGGTCCGCGAGGTGAACCCGGCGGCGAACCGGTGCCCGCCGCCGCCCAGCGCGGTGCACGCCGCGCCGACGTCCACCCGGCCCTTGGATCGCACCGACACCGCCCAGCTGCCCTGCGGCAGCTCCTTGATCACCGCCGCGACCTCGGCCTCCTGGGTGGTGCGGATCAGGTCGATCAGGCTCTCCGCCTGGTCCAGGTCGAGGCCGTGCTCGGTTAGCTCGGCGGCCCGGGTGTCGCTCCAGACCAGGCCGAGCCCGCCGACCTCGGCCGGCTCCAGCCGGGCCCGGGCCAGCACCGAGGCCGCCATCGGCAGCCAGCCGAACGGGTGGGTGTCGAACAGCTCCCTGGCCAGCACGTCGTGCCGGAAGCCGGTGGCCAGCAGCCGGGCGGCCAGCCGGTGGGTGGCCGGCGTGGTGCCGGCGAACCGGAACGAGCCGGTGTCCGTCACCAGCCCGGCGTACAGGCAGGCGGCGATGTCCGCGTCCAGCGGCACCCGCAGCCGGCGCACCAGCTCCTCGACCACCACCGCGGTGGCCGCCGCGGCCGCGTCGACCAGGTGCAGCGTGCCGAACCCGGTGTTGGACGCGTGGTGGTCGACCACCAGCACCTCGCCGGCCCGCGGCACCCGGTCGGCCAGGCTGCCGAGCCGGTCCACGCTGCCGGTGTCGAAGGTGACCAGCAGCGCCGGCGCCGCGGGCACCTGCTCCGGCGGCACCAGCAGGTCCTGGCCGGGCAGCCCGCGCAGCGAGGCCGGCACCTCGAACGGCGCCCCGAACGACGGCAGCACCCGGCGCCCCATCAGGCGCAGCGTGTGCGCCAGCGCGAGCATGCTGCCCAGGGCGTCGCCGTCCGGGGACAGGTGGCAGGCCAGCACCACCTCGTCCGGTCCGGTCAGCGCGGCGACCGCCTTCTCCCAGCCCGCCTCGTCCGGCGCGTCGAGCCCAGAGCCGCTCACGAGCCGGAAGCCTGCCCGGAACGTTCGCCGCCGTCCACTCGGGGCGCCGCGCCGGGGTCGCCCGGGGCGTCCTCGGCCGGCTCCGGGCGGTACGGGTCGGGGTCGCCGGCGTACGAGGCGCCGGCCCGGGCTCGGCGCACCTCGGCGTCCGCGTCCCGGGCCGCGGCGAGGAGCGCGTCGACGTTGGCCGCGGTGGTCGGCACCTCGTCCGGGACGAAGGTCAGCGTCGGGGTGAACTTCACCCCGGTCTGCCGGCCGACCTGGCTGCGCAGCACCCCGCGGGCGCTGTCCAGCGCGGCGGCGGTCGCGGCCCGCTCGGCGTCGTCGCCGTAGACGGTGTAGAAGACGGTCGCCTCCCGCAGATCCGGGGTGACCCGGGCGTCGGTGACCGTGATCATGCCCAGCCGGGGGTCCTTGACCTGCATCTCCAGCGTCGAGGCGACGATCTCGCGGATGCGCACGGCGAGCCGCCGGGCGCGAGGTGCGTCAACCATCGGTCACCCACTCCTACTCCGAGTCGCTGGTCAGCCGGCGCCGGGCGGACAGCAGCATCAGCTCCGGCCGGCCCGCCACCAGGCGCTCGCACGCGTCGAGCACCTCGGTGACGTGCCCCGGCTCGCCGGCCACCACTGCTACCCCGATCTCGGCCCGCCGATGCAGGTCGGCGTCGCCGACCTCGGCCGCGGACACCGCGTACCGCCGGCGCAGCTCGGCGACCAGCGGCCGCACCACGGCCCGCTTGTCCTTCAGCGACCGGACGTCGCCGAGCAGGACGTCGAGCACCAGCGAACCGGTGAACACGGCAGTGGCGAGTCTCCTAGCCGCGCGGCTTCTCGCGCAGCTCGAACGTCTCGATCACGTCGTCGATCTTGATGTCGTTGAACGAGCCGAGACCGATGCCGCACTCGTAGCCCTCGCGGACCTCCGTCGCGTCCTCCTTGAACCGCTTCAGCGAGGTGATCGTCAGGTTGTCGGCGACCACCACGCTGTCCCGGATCAGCCGGGCCTTGGCGTTGCGGCGGATCTCCCCGGAGCGGACCAGGCAGCCGGCGATGTTGCCGACCCGCGGCACCCGGAACACCTCGCGCACCTCGGCCGTGCCGAGCTGCGCCTCCTCGAACTCCGGCCGCAGCATGCCCTTCAGGGCCGCCTCGATCTCGTCGATCGCCTGGTAGATCACGGTGTAGTGGCGGATCTCCACGCCCTCGCGGTCGGCCAGCTCGCGGGCCTTGCCCACCGGCCGGACGTTGAAGCCGATCACGATCGCGTCCGAGGCGGTGGCCAGGTTGACGTCGTCCTCGGTGATCCCGCCGACCCCACGGTGGATGATCCGCAGCGAGACCTCCTCGCCCACCTCGATCTTCAGCAGCGCGTCCTCCAGCGCCTCCACCGAGCCGGAGCCGTCGCCCTTGAGGATCAGGTTCAGCTGCTGGATCTCGCCCTGCTTGAGCACCCGCTCGATGTCGTCCAGCGAGATGCGCCGGCGGGACTGGGCCAGCTGGGCGTTGCGCTCCCGGGCCTGCCGCCGCTCGGCGATCTGCCGGGCCACCCGGTCCTCGTCGACGACCAGGAAGCTGTCGCCGGCACCGGGCACCGAGGTGAAGCCGAGCACCTGCACCGGGCGGGACGGGCCGGCCTCGGCCAGCTGCTGCCCCTTCTCGTCCAGCATCGCCCGGACCCGGCCGAACGCGTCGCCGGCCACGATCGAGTCGCCGACCTTGAGCGTGCCGCGCTGCACCAGCACGGTCGCCACCGGGCCGCGGCCGCGGTCGAGGTGCGCCTCGATCGCGACGCCCTGGGCGTCCTGGTGCGGGTTGGCCCGCAGGTCGAGCGAGGCGTCCGCGGTCAGCAGCACGGCCTCCAGCAGCTCGTCGATGCCGATCCGCTGCTTGGCCGAGATGTCGACGAACATCGTGTCGCCGCCGTACTCCTCGGCGACCAGCCCGTACTCGGTGAGCTGCTGGCGGATCTTGGCCGGGTTGGCGCCCTCCTTGTCCACCTTGTTCACCGCGACCACGATCGGCACGTTGGCCGCCTGGGCGTGGTTGAGCGCCTCCACCGTCTGCGGCATCACGCCGTCGTCGGCGGCCACCACCAGGATGACGATGTCGGTCACGTTCGCGCCGCGGGCCCGCATGGCGGTGAACGCCTCGTGGCCCGGGGTGTCGATGAAGGTGATCGGCCGCTCGTCACCCTCGCCGGTGCGGGCCACCGCCTGGTAGGCGCCGATGTGCTGGGTGATGCCGCCGGCCTCGGCCTCCATCAGGTTGGTGTGCCGGATGGCGTCGAGCAGCTTCGTCTTGCCGTGGTCGACGTGGCCCATCACGGTGACCACCGGCGGCCGGGCGACCAGGTCGACGTCCTCGCCCTCGTTCTCGCCGAAGGTGATGTCGAACGACTCCAGCAGCTCGCGGTCCTCGTCCTCGGGGCTGACGATCTGCACCTGGTAGCCGAGCTCGGCGCCGAGCAGCTCCATCGTCTCGTCGCTCACCGACTGGGTCGCGGTGACCATCTCGCCGAGGTGGAACAACACGGTGACCAGCGACGCGGGGTTGGCGTTGATCCGCTCCGCGAAGTCGGTCAGCGACGCGCCGCGGGGCAGCCGGATGGTGTCCCCGTTGCCGCGCGGGACCTGCACGCCGCCGATCGTCGGCGCCTGCATGTTGTCGAACTCCTGGCGCCGCTGCTTCTTGCTCTTCCGGCCGCGCACCTGCCCGCGGCCGCCGCCGCGGCCGAACGCGCCTGCGGTGCCGCCGCCGCGACCGCGGCCACCGCCGCCGCCGGGGCGTCCGCCCGCCGGTGGGCCGGCCGGACCGCCGCCGCGGTAGCCGCCACCGCCACCGCCGCCACCGCCGCCGCCGCCGCCGCCCCCGCCGCCGGCCGGAGCGCCGCCGCCGCGGTAGCCGCCACCGCCACCGCCACCGCCGCCGGGGCGTCCGGCACCGGTGCCCGGGCCGCCGCGGCCGCCGCCCGGAGCACCCGGTCGGGCGCCACCGGGCGGACCACCCGGACGGCCACCGCCGCCGGGACGACCGGCGCCCGGACCGCCCTGGCCGGGCCGCGCGGGCATCATGCCGGGATTCGGCCGGCCACCGCCCGGGCCGGGCCGGGGGCCTCCGGGGCGCGGCGGGTTGCCGGAGCGGGCCGGCGGGCCGCCGGTGCCACCGGGACGCGGACCGGGCCGCGGCGGCAGGCCGGGAGTGCCCGGGCTGACGCCGAACGGGTTGTTGCCGGGACGCGGACCCGGCCGCGGCGGCAGCCCGGGCGTCGGGCCCGGACCTGGGCCGGGACGAGGCGCGGCCGGACGCGGCGACGGCGAGGCCGGCTGCCGCGGGGCGGGCACCCCGGTCGGGGGCGCCGGCGCCTTCGCGGCGGGGGCCTGCGGGGTCGGCTGGTCCGGCGCCGGTGCCGGCTGCGCCGGGCCGGCCGGAGGTGCCGACGGCCGGGTCGGCGGCTGGCTCGGCTGCGCCGCCGGCCGAGCCGGACCTGGCCTGGCCGGCTGTGCCGCCGGGGCCGGGGTCGCCGGGGCGGGCGCCGCGGCCGGCGCCGGGGTGGGGGACGGCTGGGCCGGCTCCGCGGGGGCCGACCGGCCGCCGACCGGGCCGGATGCCTTCTTCGCCGGCGGTCGCGGGGTGCGCGCGGGGGCCGGACCGGCCGCCGCGGCGCCGTCCACCGACGCCGGGAACATCTCCTTCAGCCGCCGTGCGACCGGGGCTTCCACGGTCGACGACGCGCTCTTCACGAACTCGCCCATTTCCTTGAGCTTGGCCAGAACGACCTTGCTCTCGACTCCGAGCTCCTTGGCGAGCTCGTGGACGCGGGCCTTGCCAGCCACTGGACTCCTCATCTGAGGCCGGGCGGCGACCCGCTCAACCTCGTACTACTGGGGGAACACTTTCATCGTTGGCGCTTCATCGAGTGCTCACACGCAATCGACCTGCTTCCCATGCACACCGGGGCATCCTGCCCAGGTGCCTACACGACTAACGGCACTCATCGTCTAACGAGAATGCCGCGCAACGTACTCCCGGAGGCCGACGGCATCCAAGGCACCCGGCACACGCAACGCGCGGCCGAATGCCCGCCGCCGCTCCGCGAGGTCGAGGCAGTCCCGGTCGAGGTGCAGCGAGGCACCGCGACCAGGCAGCCGACGACGGAGGTCAGGGACGAGAACGCCCTCGACCGCTACGACGCGTAGCAACTCGGAGGCCGGCGAACGTCGACGGCAACCGACACAGCTGCGCACGGGCACCGACGTCGCTCGACGGACCACCGGAAAGTCTACCCCGAGGTCAGGCTTCTTCGGGGACCGGTTTGGGACACCCCTAGGTCTCGTGGGCGGGCTGGCGAGCGCCGCTCGGAGTAGCCGCGTCGCTGCGGATGTCGATCCGCCAGCCGGTGAGCCGGGCGGCCAGCCGGGCGTTCTGCCCCTCCCGGCCGATCGCCAGGGAGAGCTGGTAGTCCGGCACGATCACCCGGGCGGCGCGGCCGACCGGGTCCACGATCTCGACGCCGATCACCTCCGCGGGGGACAGCGCGTGCGCGATGAAGGTGGCCGGGTCGTCCGACCAGTCCACGATGTCGATCTTCTCGCCGTGCAGCTCGGAGACCACGTTGCGCACCCGGGCGCCGAGCGGGCCGATGCAGGCGCCCTTGGCGTTGACGCCCTGCACCCGGGACCGCACCGCGATCTTCGACCGGTGACCCGCCTCCCGGGCCACCGCGGCGATCTCCACGGTGCCGTCGGCCACCTCCGGCACCTCCAGCGCGAACAGCTTGCGCACCAGGTTCGGATGGGTGCGGCTGACCGTGATCTGCGGCCCCCTGGCGCCCTTGACGACACCGACCACGTAGGCCTTGATCCGGGCTCCGTGCTCGTACACCTCGCCCGGCACCTGTTCGGCCGGGGGCAGCACCGCCTCCACCTTGCCGAGGCTGATCAGCACGATCCCGCGCTCGGCCCGCGCCTCGTGGTGCTGGATCACGCCGGCCACGATGTCGCCTTCGCGCCCGGAGTACTCCCCGTAGGTGATCTCGTTCTCGGCGTCCCGCAGCCGCTGCAGGATCACCTGTTTGGCGGTCATGGCGGCGATCCGGCCGAAGTCGTGCGGGGTGTCGTCGTCCTCCCGCAACACCGTGCCGTCCTCGGCCAGCTCCTGCGCCCAGACGGTGACCGTGCCGGTGCGCCGGTCCACCTCGACCCGAGCGTGCGGGCGGGCGCCCTCGGTGTGCCGGTACGCGGTGAGCAGCGCCGTCTCGATCGCCTCGACGACCGTGTCGAACGAGATCTCCTTCTCCCGCTCGATCGCGCGTAGGGCCGCGATGTCCACGTTCACGACTGCTCCTCCTCCCGGCTGAACTCCACCTGCACGCGGCCCTGTCCGAGCGCTTCGTAACCGAACGTGCACTCTTCGCCACCGACGTCGAGGACGACGACCTGCTCGTCGGCGCGCCGGACCCGGCCCTGCACCGGGCCGCGGCCGGTCACCGGGACCCGCACCAGCCGGCCGGCGGCGCGTCGCCAGTGCCGGGGTGCGACCAGCGGCCGGTCCACGCCGGGAGACGAGACCTCGAGCACGTACGGCGCCTGGCCGACCTCGCCCTCGTGCCGGTCGAGGGCCGCCGAGACGGCCTTGCTGACCTCGGCGACCCCGTCCAGGGAGACCCCGGCGTCGGCGTCCACCACGACACGCACGAGGCGCCGGCGGCCGGCCGGAGTGACCTGCACGCTCTCCAGCTCGTAGCCGGCTGCCGCCACCACCGGCTCGACGATCTCCGCCAGCCGAGCGCCCTGCGGTGTCCCGGTCGTCATCGGGGCCTCCTCGCAGGTCGCTGCCGACTCAGGGCCCGTCCCCCGGCACTGTCGAGGGTAGCCGTTTCACCGTTTGGACACGAGGAGTGACGACTCCTCGAACGAACGGCCGTCTCGGCGTACTCCGAACGCGGTACCGGCCGCGCTCGACTGCCGGCGGGGCGCGAGGCCGGACGCCGGGCGTCTGGGAGACTGACCCGGCCATGTCTCCAGGCCCGAGCCGCCGCCACGTGCTCGCCGCTGCGCTGGTCGCGGTCGGCGGCGCGGCCGCCGGATGCCGTGCCGCGGACCGGCCGGCGCCGGGCGGCTCGTCCGCTCCCACCTCGTCCCCCGCTCCGGCCGCGCCGTCCCCCGACCCGCTGACCGCCCTGCTGGACGCCGAGCAGCGGCTGCTCGCCGGCTACGACCGCACCGCCCGGGCACACCCGGGGCTGGCCGGCCGGCTGGCGCCGCTGCGGGCCGACCATGCCGAGCACGCGGCGGCGCTGGGCCGGACGCTGGCCGGGACTCTGGCGAAGCCGCCGGTCGGCACGGCCACCGGCTCCCCGTCGCCGGAGCCGGCGCCGGTGCCGGTCAGCATGGCGGCCGCGTTGGCCGAACTGCGGGCGGCCGAGGGGGTCGCGGCCACCACCCTGGCCCGCGCCGCCGAGACCGCCCCGGCCGACCGGGCCGCGCTGCTGGCCAGCATCGCGGCCTGCGAGGCCAGCCACCGGGTGCTGCTGGCATGAGCGAACGGAGCGGGCGAGTTTGCTGGCACAGCACGCCTCGCGCCTCCTCCCCGCCCGCAGCGAAGCGAGGGCGGGCATGAGTGCTCCGGACCCGGTCGCGGCGCTGCAGACCGCGCTGGCCGCCGAGCACGCGGTGATCTGGGGGTACGCGGTGGTCGGCGCCCGGGTGGACCCGGCGCTGCGCGAGCAGGTGTGGGCGGCGGACGCGGCGCACCGCAGCCGCCGGGACGGCACCGCGCTGCTGGTCCGCCGGCACGGCGGCGAGCCGGTGCCCACCGCCGCGTCCTACACGCTGCCGTTCCCGGTCGCCGACCGGCCCGCCGCGCTGCGGCTGGCCGTGCACCTGGAGGACGGCGCGGCCGCGGCCTGGCACTACGTCGTCGCGGCCACCGACGACCCGACGCTGCGCCGCACCGCGATCGCCGCGCTCGCCGACGCCGCCGTCCGCGGCACCATCTGGCGCCGGCTGGTTACCCCCCGCGCCCCGACCGTCCCGTTCCCCGGCACCTCGCCCTGAACGCCGCCGGAGCGAGATCGGCGCCAAAGGGCGGCGGTCAGCGGGGCTTGCGGGCGACGATGAGGTCGCGGTCGATCGCCTGGTCGACGCGGTGGGCGAAGTCGAGGTAGGGCGGGGCGTCCAGGACCTGGAGGCCGCAGTCGGTGAGCCGCAGGACCAGGTCGTCGCGGCGGGCCAGGTGGGTGTTCCAGGCGATGCCGACGGCGCCCCCGGGGCGCAGCAGCTGGGCCCAGACCGGCAGAACCTCGGCGAGCAGCTCGGTCGGCCGGCGGGACAGCACCTGCCGGGCCCGGCTGCCGTGCTGGACGCCGTACGGCGCGTCGGTGACCAGCAGGTCGAAGCTGGCCGGGCGGAAGAACTCCAGGCACCGGCTGGTGTCCGCGTTGACCATGGTCAGCGTGCTGACCTCGCCGGCCTTGTACCGCTCCTTGGTGGCGCCGAGGGTCACCTGCAGCCGGCGGGCGACCACCGCGCGGTTGCGCCGGACCGGGCCGGCCTCGGCCCGGTGCTTGATCCGCTTCTGCTTGAGCCAGGTCTGGATGAACGCCGAGTAGGCGTCGAAGTCCTTCCGGTCCAGGTCCACCCCGGCGGCGTCGAACCCGTACATCAGCGCCTGGTTCAGCGTGGTGCCGCGGCCGCACAGCGGGTCCAGCACGGCCAGCCGGCGGTCCAGCAGGTCGCCAGGCGTCGCGCTGGCCAGCGCGGTCACGTTCAGCAGCAGCTTGGTGAAGTACTCGTTCGTCTTGCCGGCGTACTTCTGGATGCTGACCAGGTCGTCGTCAAACCGGTCCAGCCGGCGCGCCGGGATCGGCCGCAGCAGGCCGTCCCGGACCTCGAACAGCGCGTACAGCGAGGACAGGTTGGACAGGAACGCGACGTCCCGCTCGGTCAGCTCGGCCGCCGAGAAGACCACGTACGGCACCCCCGCCAGCCGGCGCTCGCCGATGTCGTGCAGGCGCTCGCCCAGCACGGTCGCGTTGAAGACGCCGAGCTCGGTCCGGGTCAGCCGGACCGAGGCATCGGCGTACACCCTGTTCGTTGCCGGGAGGATGAGAATTGCGTGGGTCGTCACGTTCTCGCCGCATCCGACACGGGGTGGGGGTACGGCGCGGATCGGCGCGCCGGACCGCCCGCGAGCGGTGGAAGGCTCAGCTGCCGCCCTGCCCGCGCCGGTCCAGGGATCGCTGGACGGCCTTGCGGCCCTCGGCGGTGGCGGGATCCTGTGGCTGGCGGTCGTCCGCCATGACGGATGGTCCTTTCCGGTGTGCGTCCGGGAACGCCGCGCCCGATCGGCGCGAGCGCCACGAAAGGATGAATGGGGAACGTCAGAATGCGGCGACGAACGGCAAGCGCCTCACCCCGCGGCGGGGCGCCGTTCTGGTCAGAGCCCGCCGCGGCGGCGAAGGATGAGTACCGCGCGCATGACTCATTTACTTTAGCGGGCTCGTCAACCGATCACGGGGTGGGGTGGGGTTCGGGGGGTGCGGCGGTGACGAGGCTCGTCGGCTCGGCATGGCAGGATTCGCTGCTGACGGCCCCGGCCGGGGTAGGGAGGTGCGGTGCAGCGCTGGCGAGGGCTCGACGGCATCCCGTTCGGCTGGGGGCGCTGCGTAGTGACGATCGGGGTGTTCGACGGGGTGCACCGGGGTCACCAGCAGATCATCGGCCGCGCGGTCGAGCGTGGCCGGGACACCGGGCTGCCCAGCGTGGTGCTCACCTTCGACCCGCATCCCAGCGAGGTGGTCCGCCCCGGTACCCATCCGCCGGTGCTGACCTCGGCCCGGCGGAAGTCGGAGATCTTCACCGCGATGGGCGTCGACGTGCTCTGCGTCTTGCCGTTCACGGTGGAGTTCAGCCGGCTCTCCCCGGCCCAGTTCGTGCACGACGTGATGGTCGAGCGACTGCACGCGGCCGCGGTGGTGGTCGGGGAGAACTTCCGGTTCGGCCACAAGGCGGCCGGCGACGTGGCCATGCTCAAGTCGTTCGGCTCCAGCTTCGGCTTCGCCACCGAGGGCGTGCCGCTGCTGCGGGACGACGACGTGACGATCTCCTCGACCTACGTGCGGGCCTGCGTGGACGCCGGCGACGTCCGGCAGGCGGCGATCGCGCTGGGCCGGGAGCACCGGCTGGACGGCATCGTGATCCGCGGCGACGGGCGTGGCCGTGAGCTGGGCTACCCGACCGCCAACGTGCACACCGACCGGTACGCGGCGGTGCCGGCCGACGGGGTCTACGCCGGCCGGGTGGTGCTCGGCACCAGGCGGCTGGCCGCGGCGATCTCGGTCGGCACGAAGCCGACGTTCGAGGGCCGGGAGCGGGCCGTCGAGCCGTACATACTCGACTTCGACGAGGACATCTATGGCGACGAGATCGGCGTCGAGTTCGCCGAGCGGCTGCGCGGCCAGCTGCGGTTCGAGCGGGTCCAGGACCTGATCGCCGAGATCGACCGGGACGTCCAGCGCACCCGGCAACTGCTGCGGTGACTGGTGCGGGCGGGTGCCCGAGGCGGCGATTCGCCCGCTGGATGGAGCGGCTGGTAACCTCGTTGCAGCACCGAGCCTGGCTCGGTGTTGTGACGTGTGCCTCCGTGACGACGACCGGGGGCCGCACCTGGACCCCAGAAGGAGACCTGTGGCGCTCGCCAGCGACACGAAGAAGAAGATCATGACGGAGTACGCCACGGTCGAGGGCGACACCGGCTCGCCCGAGGTCCAGGTGGCAATGCTCTCCCGGCGCATCGCCGACCTGACCGAGCACCTGCGGGTGCACAACCACGACCATCACAGCCGGCGCGGCTTGCTGCTGCTGGTCGGGCGCCGCCGCCGGCTGCTGCAGTACCTGCAGCGGACCGACATCAGCCGGTACCGATCGCTGATCGAGCGCCTCGGCCTGCGCCGGTAGGGGAGCACGAGACACCCCGCGCGGAGGGTCCGCGCGGGACCCGGGTGGCGGCAGCCACCCGGACTGGTTCCGGGCCGGAGCGCTCGGCGCCGCGAGGACCGCCGGCCGGTCCTCGGTAGTAGCCCCCGGGGCAGCGGTCCCGCCAGCCCCGGGCGCTTCGATCGAAGACCGGCATGCACGGGCTCCTGTCGCCGCCGCCCCGCCGCGGACCCGCACAGGAAGGGACACCGTGACAGAAATACCCGTACACGAAGCCACCGCGACCATCGACAACGGCCGGTTCGGCAGCCGGGCGATCCGGTTCGAGACCGGCCGGCTGGCCCGGCAGGCCGCCGGCTCGGCGGTCGCCTACCTCGGCGACACGATGGTCCTCTCGGCCACCACCGCCTCGAAGGCGCCGAAGGAGCAGCTCGACTTCTTCCCGCTGACCGTGGACGTCGAGGAGAAGATGTACGCCGCCGGGCGCATCCCCGGCTCGTTCTTCCGCCGGGAGGGCCGGCCCTCCGAGGACGCCATCCTCACCTGCCGGCTGATCGACCGCCCGCTGCGCCCGTCGTTCGTCAAGGGCCTGCGGAACGAGGTGCAGGTGGTCTGCACCGTGCTCTCGCTGCAGCCGGAGCACCTCTACGACGTGGTGGCGATCAACGCGGCCTCGCTGTCCACCCAGCTCGCCGGCCTGCCGTTCAGCGGTCCGATCGGCGCCACCCGGGTCGCCCTGATCGAGGGCCAGTGGGTGGCCTTCCCCAGCCACGAGGAGCTGGAGCGGGCCACCTTCGACATGGTGGTGGCCGGCCGGGTGGTCGGCGACGAGGTCGCGATCATGATGGTGGAGGCCGAGGCCACCGTGGGCACCATCGAGCTCATCGCCGGCGGCGCCACCGCGCCGACCGAGATGGTGGTCGCCGAGGGGCTGGAGGCGACCAAGCCCTTCATCCGCGAGCTGTGCCGGGCGCAGGGCGAGCTGGCCGCGAAGGCGGCGAAGCCGACCGGGCAGTTCCCGGTCTTCCCGGAGTACGGCGAGGACGTCCTGGCGGCGGTCGAGGCTGCGGTCGCCGACGAGCTGGCCCGGGCCCTGACCATCCCGGTCAAGCAGGAGCGGGAGGCCGAGCTGGACCGGCTCAAGCGGCTCGCCGGCGAGCGGGTGCTGGCCGGTTCGCCGGAGCTGGCCGGCCGGGAGAAGGAGATCGGCGGCGCGTTCCGGTCGCTGACCAAGTCGCTGATCCGGCAGCGCATCCTGCGCGACAAGGTGCGCATCGACGGCCGCGGGGTGACCGACATCCGGCAGCTTGCCGCCGAGGTGGACGTGGTGCCGCGGGTGCACGGGTCGGCGCTGTTCGAGCGCGGCGAGACCCAGATCCTCGGGATCACCACGCTGAACATGCTGTCCATGGAGCAGAAGCTGGACACCCTGGCACCCGAGAAGTCCAAGCGCTACATGCACAACTACAACATGCCGCCGTACTCCACCGGCGAGACCGGCCGGGTCGGCTCACCGAAACGGCGCGAGATCGGGCACGGTGCGCTGGCCGAGCGGGCGCTGATCCCGGTGCTGCCCGGCCGCGAGGAGTTCCCGTACGCGATCCGCCAGGTGTCCGAGGCGCTCGGCTCGAACGGGTCCACCTCGATGGGCTCGGTGTGCGCCAGCACGATGGCGCTGCTGAACGCCGGCGTGCCGCTGAAGGCCTCGGTGGCCGGCATCGCGATGGGGCTGGTCAGCGACGAGGTGGACGGCAAGACCGAGTACGTCGCGCTGACCGACATCCTGGGCGCCGAGGACGCGTACGGGGACATGGACTTCAAGGTGGCCGGCACCCGGGAGTTCGTCACCGCGCTGCAGCTGGACACCAAGCTGGACGGGATCCCCTCCGACGTGCTGGCCCAGGCGCTCACCCAGGCCAGGGACGCCCGGCTGTTCATCCTGGACGTGATGACCGAGGCGATCGACGGGCCGGACGAGATGAGCCCGTACGCGCCGCGGGTCACCACGGTGCGCATCCCGGTGGACAAGATCGGTGAGGTGATCGGCCCGAAGGGCAAGGTCATCAATGCGATCCAGGACGAGACCGGCGCCGAGATCAGCATCGAGGACGACGGCACGATCTACGTCGGCGCGTCCGACGGCCCGTCCGCGCAGGCGGCGGTCGACCGGATCAACGCGATCGCGAACCCGCAGCTGCCCAAGGTCGGCGAGCGGTTCCTCGGCACCGTGGTGAAGACGGCCGCGTTCGGCGCGTTCGTCTCGCTGCTGCCCGGCCGGGACGGGCTGGTGCACATCAGCAAGCTGGGCAACGGGAAGCGGATCGGCAAGGTCGAGGACGTCGTCAAGGTCGGCGACAAGATCCAGGTGGAGATCACCGACATCGACTCCCGAGGCAAGATCAGCCTGGTGCCGGTGCGCGAGGACCGGGCCGGCGGCGGCCGGGCCGAGTCGGGCCGGGGGGCGTCCGGCCGGGCCGAGTCCGGCCGCGGCGGGGCGGCCGGCGACGAGTCCGCGCACGCCGAGTCCGGCCCCCGCGGCTAGGGAAGGACACCCCGCACCGTGGCTGTCTCGCAGCCGCCCGCGCTGCAGCGGGCGGGCACCACGCACACGTTGACCAGGGGCGCCGACGGCGGGGCGGTGCGCCGCACGGTGCTGCCCGGCGGCCTGCGGGTGATCACCGAGGAGATGCCGGGCATGCGCTCGGCGTCCTTCGGGGTCTGGGTCGGGGTGGGGTCCCGGGACGAGACGCCGGCGCTCGCCGGCGCCTCGCACTACCTGGAACACCTGCTGTTCAAGGGCACCCGGCGGCGGACCGCGCTGGACATCGCGGTGGCCATGGACGCGGTCGGCGGCGAGCTGAACGCGTTCACCGCGAAGGAGCACACCTGCTACTACGCGCACGTGCTGGACACCGACCTGCCGCTGGCCGTCGACGTCGTCTGCGACGTGGTCACCGCGGCCAAGTTGGCCGCCGAGGACGTGGAGAGCGAGCGGGGCGTGATCCTCGAGGAGATCGCCATGCGGGACGACGACCCTGGCGACGCGGTGCACGACCTGTTCGGCGAGGCGCTGTTCGGCGACACCCCGCTCGGCCGCCCGGTGATCGGCACGGTGGCCACCATCGAGGCGATGCGGCGGGACCAGGTGGCCGGCTACTACCGGCGCCGGTACCGCCCGGAGGCCATGGTGGTCGCCGCCGCCGGCCGGCTGGACCACCGCGCGGTCGTCAAGGCGGTCCGGCAGGCGTTCGGCCCCGCGCTGGCCGGCGACGCCGCGCCGCAGCCGCCACGCGACGGCGGCCGGGCCGGGCACCTGCCGGCCAGCCGGGTCGCCGTGCTGCACCGGCCCACCGAGCAGGCCAACCTGGTGCTGGGCACGTTCGGGCTGTCCCGGCACGACGAGCGGCGGTTCGCGCTCGGGGTGCTGAACAACGCGCTCGGCGGTGGGATGAGCTCGCGGCTGTTCCAGGAGGTCCGGGAGAAGCGCGGGCTGGCCTACTCGGTCTACTCCTACGCCTCCCAGTACGCCGGCACCGGCCAGTTCGGCGTCTTCGCCGGCTGCCACCCGGGCAAGGTTCGCGAGCTGCTGGCCATCGTCCGCGAGCAGCTCGCCGACGTGGCCGAGCACGGGCTGGCCGACGCCGAGGTGGACCGGGGCAAGGGCCAGGTACGGGGCGGGATGGTGCTCGGCCTGGAGGACACCGGCTCGCGGATGAGCCGGATCGGCAAGGCCGAGCTGTCCTACGGCGAGGTGCTCGAGGTGGACGAGCTGCTGTCCAGGGTCGACGCGGTCACCCCGGACGACGTCCGGGCGGTCGCCGGGCAGCTGCTGCGCCAGCCGCTCTGCCTCGGCGTGGTCGGCCCGTTCAGCGAGGCCGACTTCGCCGCGGACCTGGACTACCTCACCTGACCCGCCGGAGCGGGGCTGAGCCCACCAGCTGAGACCCGTACCCTGCCGGGGGATACGGAGTGCCGTTCGGTGTGCGATCGAGGTGGAGGAACCGGCGTTGAGTGAGCGGGCACAGCCTGAACCGGTGCGGGTCGGCGTCCTGGGCGCCCGGGGCCGGATGGGCGCGGAGACCTGCCGGGCCGTGGACGAGGCCGAGGACATGGAGCTGGTGGCCATGGTGGAGGCCGGCGACTGGCTGTTCAGCGTGGCCGACGCCGGCGCCCAGGTGGTGGTCGACTTCACCCACCCGGACGTGGTCATGGACAACATCCGGTGGTGCATCGACGAGGGCATCCACTGCGTGGTGGGCACCACCGGGTTCGACGAGGAGAGGCTGGCCACCGTCCGCGGCTGGACCGAGAAGAGCCCGGAGGTGGGGGTGATCATCGCGCCGAACTTCGCCATCGGTGCCGTGCTGTGCATGCGGTTCGCCGCCGAGGCCGCCCGGTTCTTCGAGTCGGTGGAGATCCTCGAGCTGCACCACCCGGCGAAGGTGGACGCGCCCAGCGGCACCGCGGCCCGCACCGCGAGGCTGGTCGCCGCGGCCCGGGCCGCGGCCGGCCGGCCGGCGGCGCCGGACGCCACCGAGACTGCGTTGCCCGGGGCCCGCGGCACCACCGTCGAGGGGGTGCCGGTGCACTCGATCAGGCTGGCCGGGCTGGTGGCTCACCAGGAGGTGCTGTTCGGCACCCGGGGCGAAACCCTGACGATCCGGCACGACTCGCTGGACCGGGCCTCGTTCATGCCCGGCGTGCTGCTCGCGGTACGACGTGTGATGTCCCGCCCCGGGCTGACCGTCGGGATCGAGCCGCTGCTCGGCCTGTAGGCGGTGCGGGCCGAAGCTCGGAGGCTCGCGTACTCTTCGAATGTCACCCGGTCGATGTAGTCTCCACGGCACGGGTGACAGACAGTGATGACGCCCGGTGAGCATCACACTGCCGCGCGGAGGCAAAGGTGTCCGAGCCGTTCCCCGCCGAACGCCCGCTGGCCGGGAGCCGGCACGCGATCCTGGTCGACGTTGGCTACCTCTATGCGGCGGTCGGGCTGCTCGTGCTCGGCACCACCTCGCGCCGGGCGTTCCGGGTGGCCGCCGACGCGTTCATCAGCGCGCTGATCGAGCGGGCGGCCAAACGAGTGCCCGGCGAGCTGCTGCGGATGTACTGGTACGACGCGGCCCGGGACCGGGTGCCGACCGTGGAGCAGCGGCAGATCGCCGCGCTGCCGCACGTCAAGGTCCGGCTGGGCAACCTGAACTCGGCCGGCCAGCAGAAGGGCGTGGACGCGCAGGTCCGGCAGGACCTGGAGGTGCTGGCCCGGCACCGGGCGGTGTCCGACGCGGTGCTGATCGCCGGCGACGAGGACATGATCTCGGCGGTGGAGGCGGCCCAGGCGTACGGGGTCAGGGTGCACGTCTGGGGCGTCGAGCCGCCGTACGGGGTCAACCAGGCCGAGCGGCTGGTCTGGGAGGCGGACACCGTCGACGAGCTGGACGTCGAGTTCTGCCGGCCGTACGTGTCGCTGGAGCCCGGGGTCACCGTCGCGGCCCGGGTGGTCTCCCCGGCGACCGGCGAGGAGGCGCTGGTGCCGGCCGCGCCGACCAGCGGCCGGCCGATCGTGCCGACCCCGGCCAGCGTCTTCCCCCAGCGCCGGCCGTCACCGGCGCCGGCTCGGCTCGGCCCGGACCGGCAGACCATGGAGGAGATCGGCGAGCACATCGCCGGCCGCTGGCTGCTCACCCGCGGCCGGGACAACGTGTCCGACCTGCTGCCCGGCCCGGTGCTGCCCACGGTCATCGACAAGGAGCTGCTGGTGGAGGCCGAGCAGCACCTCAACCGGTCGCTCCGCCCGTACGAGGACGCCCGGCGGGCGCTGCGGGACGGCTTCTGGGCCCGGCTGCACCGCGAGTTCGGGCTCACCGTCGGTGTCTCCGGCCACGGCGCACCGGCCCAGGGCGGCTCGTCCCAGGGCGGCTCGTCCCCGGGCGGCTCGTCCCCGGTCGGCTCGTCCCCGGGCGGCTCGTCACAGGGCGGCCCCGCCCCGGGCGCCTCGTCCCCGGGCGGCTCGTCCCCGGGCGGCTCGTCCCCGGGCGGCTCGTCCCCGGGCGGCTCGTCCCCGGGCGGCTCGTCCCCGGGCGCCTCGTCCCAGCCGCCGCCGCCCGGCGAGGGTCCGGCCAACCACGGCCCGGCCCGCCCCGGCCCGGCCAGCCCCGGCCCGGCCAACCACGGCCCGGCCAGCCCCGGCCCGGCCAACCACGGGGCGCCCGGTCAGGCCCCCACCCCGGCAGGCACCTGAGCCGGCCCCCGACGACCGCGGCTGGGTCGTCAACCTGACGCCCGCGGCGCGGATCGCCGCCGGTCAGGCGGGGAACCGTGGGGTGTGGCCGGCGCGGTGGCACGATGGAGGCGATGGGGACCGAGACCGGCGCGCTGCGGCGGCTGCTGGAGGTGGCGCTGGCGCTGGGCGCCGAGCGGCGCACCGAGGCCGTGCTGCGGGTGATTCTGGATGCGGCGCGGGACTTGGCCGACGCGCAGTACGCGGCGCTGGGCGTGCCGGACGGCGACGGCGGGTTCTCGCTGTTTCTCACCGCCGGGGTGGACGCGGCCACCTGGGAGGCGATCGGCGCGCTGCCGCGCACCCACGGGCTGCTCGGCGTCCTGCTCGACGACCCAAAGGTGATCCGGCTGGCCGACATCCACGACGATCCCCGGTTCGGCGGCTGGCCACCGGGCCACCCGGACATGCGGGCGTTCCTCGGCGTGCCGATCGTGGCCGGCGGCGAGGTGCTGGCCGAGCTGTACCTGGCCGACAAGCGCTGCGGCTGCGGCGGCTTCACCGAGGCCGACCAGCAGCTGATCGAGACGCTCGCCGCGCACGCCGCGCTGGCGGTGGCCAACGCCCAGCGGAACGAACGGACCCGGGAGCTGTCGGTGGCCGAGGAGCGCACCCGGCTGGCCCGCGAGCTGCACGACTCGCTGACCCAGACGCTGTTCAGCCTGTCGTTGGCCACCGAGAGCGCGGCAGCCCTGGCCGGCCCGCAGACCGACCCGCGGCTGGCCGAGCAGCTGGACCGGACCCGGGAGCTGGCCCGGGCCGCGCTGGCCGAGACCCGGTCGCTGGTCGGCACCCTCCGCCCGCCCGACCTGGAGGCCGAGGGCCTCGCGGTGGCCCTGCGCAAGCGGGTCGACCTGCTGCGCCGGGTGCACCACGCGGCGATCGGGCTGACCCTGCGCGGGCCCGGCCGGCTACCGGACCGGACCCTGCAGCGGGAGGTGCTCCGGGTGGCCACCGAGGCGCTGTCCAACGCGCTGCAGCACGCCGCCGCCACCCGCATCGACGTGACCCTGGACACCGGCGGCGACCTGCTGCGGCTGACCGTCGCCGACGACGGGGTCGGGTTCGACCTGCCCGCGACCGCCCGCGCGTCGCGCCGGCTCGGGCTCACCTCGATGCGGGAACGGGCCGAGGCGCTGGGCGGCGTGCTGCACATCGACACCGCGCCGGGGGCCGGCACCCGGGTGACGCTGGAGGTGCCCGCTGCCTGCTGACCCGCCGGCCGGCCCGGACGGCCGGGACGCCGGCGGCCGGGACGCCGGCGGCCGGGACGCCGACAGCCCCGGCAGCCCGATCCGGCTGCTGCTGGTCGACGACCACGAGATGGTGCGCACCGGGCTGCGCACGTTCCTCGGCCTGCAGACCGACATGGCGGTGGTGGGCGAGGCCGGCACCGCGGAGCAGGCGCTGGCCCTGGTGCCCCGGCTGCTGCCCGACATCGTGCTGCTGGACCTCGCGTTGCCGGGCATGTCCGGGGTGGAGGCGGTGCGCCGGCTGCGCTCCTCCCATCCCGGGGTCAAGGTCGTCGTGCTGACCAGCTTCGCCGGGCAGGACGCCGTGCTGCCGGTGGTCCGCGCCGGAGTCGCCGGCTACCTGCTCAAGGACGTCGGCCCGACCGAGCTGGCGGACGCGTTGCGCGTGGTGCACGCCGGCGGCACGCCCCTGCACCCGACCGTCGCGGCCACCGTCATGCAGAGCGTGCAGGAGCCGGCCCGCGACCCGCTCACCCCGCGCGAGCACGAGGTGCTGCGGCTGGTCGCTCGCGGCCTGTCCAACCGGCTCATCGCCCGCGAGCTCGTGCTGTCGGAGAAGACGGTCAAGGCGCACGTCAGCGCGATCCTCGGCAAGCTGGGGGTGGCCGACCGCACGCAGGCCGCGCTGCACGCCGTGCACCACGGACTGGTCGACGACGCGTCCGCAACCTGAGCCGCCAGCCGGCTGGGCCAGCCGGCCGGGCCGGCCGGCCGGCCGGCCGGCCGAGGTCGACCCAGGTCCAGCGTCGACCCAGGTCAAACGTGGGCCTAGGTCCAAGGTCGGGGGTGGGTGCGGGCGCCCGGCCGATGCCACGGGCCGGCGGCGGCGACAGGCTGGGGGCATGCCCACCGCGTTGGTCACCGGAGTCTCCCGCGGCCTCGGTCGCGCCCTCGCCCGCAGCCTTGCCGCCGACCGGTGGCGGCTGGTCGTCGACGCCCGGACCGGACCGGAGCTGGATGCCGCCGCGGCCGAGCTGGCCGCGGCCGGGGCGGATGTCGCCCCGCTGGTCGGCGACGTCGCCGACCCCGCGCACCGGATCCAGCTGGCCGCGGTGGCCGGCGACCGGCTCGACCTGCTGGCGCTGAACGCCTCCTCGCTCGGCCAGACCCCGCTGCCGGCGCTGGCCGGCTACGACCTGGACGCGTTCCGGGCGGTGCTCGAGGTGAACACGGTCGCCTCGCTGGCGCTGCTGCAGCTGGCCCTGCCCGCGCTGCGGGCCGCCGGCGGCACCGTGCTCGCGGTGAGCAGCGACGCCGCGGTCGAGGGCTACCCGGGCTGGGGCGGGTACGGCGCGAGCAAGGCGGCGCTGGACCAGCTCGCCAGGGTGCTGGCGGCCGAGGAGCCCGGGCTGGCGGTGTACGCGGTGGACCCGGGCGACATGCGGACCCGGATGCAGCAGGACGCGTTTCCCGGCGAGGACATCGGCGACCGGCCCGAGCCGCACACCGTGGTGCCGGTCCTGCGCGCGCTGCTCGCCGCCCGGCCGCCGAGCGGGCGGTACACCGCCGGCCGGCTGCTCGCCGATCTCGCCGACCCGGCCGACGCGCCGGCCGTCGAGCGGTCCGGCGAGCGGTCCGCCGAGCCGGCCGACCCACGGGTCACCTCGGCCGGGGCGGGGGAGCAGCGGTGACCGCCGTGCCCGAGCTGGCGGACCCGGCACAGACCGGCTGCCTGCGCTGCTCGCCCGCGCTGTCGTTCACGCTCCCCGACGACCTGGTGGCCGCCGCCCCGGCGGAGGCCCGGGGGATACCCCGGGACGCCGTCCGGATGCTGGTCGCCTCGGCCACCGAGGGACTCGCCCACCGCAACGCCTTCCACCTGCCCGCGGCGCTCCGCCCGGGCGACCTGGTCGTGCTGAACACCTCGGACACCCTTCCGGCCGCGCTGTCCGGGGTCGGCCCGGACGACCACCCCGTCGAGGTACATCTGTCCACCGTGGAGCCAGCGAGCGGGGTGGTGCCGGCGGCGGCGCTGCGCCGGGCCAGCTCCCGCTGGGTGGTCGAGGTCCGGGAGCGCTCCGGCCGGCTGGGCGGCGAGCCGTCCACGGTGGACCGGGCCGGTGCGGACATCCGGCTGCGCGGCGGCGGCCGGCTGCAGGTCGACGCGCCGTACCCGGCCGCGACCGCCCGGCCCCGGCTGTGGACCGCAGAGCTGACGTCGCCGGGCCCGCTGCGCGGCTGGCTGGCCGAGGTGGGCGGCCCGATCAGGTACGGCTACCAGGCCGCGCCCTGGCCGCTGTCGGCCTACCGGACCAGCTACGCGGACACTCCGGGTGGCGCGGAGATGCCCAGCGCCGGGCGGCCGCTGACGTCCCGGACGTTCCGCCGGCTGCGCGCCCGCGGGATCCGCACCGCCGGTCTCGTCCTGCACTGCGGAGTGTCCTCACTGGAGGGCGACGAGCCGCCGTACGCCGAGTGGTACTCGGTGCCGCCGTCCACCCTGCAGGCGATCGAGGAGACCCGGGCGGCCGGCAGCCGGGTGGTGGCGGTGGGCACCACGGTCGTGCGGGCGCTGGAGTCGGTGGCCGCCACCGGCCATGCGGAGGGCTGGACCGACCTCGTCGTCACCCCAGACCGGCTGGTGTCCACTGTGGATGGTCTGCTGACCGGCTGGCACGCGCCGGCCGCGTCGCACCTGGACATGCTGGCCGCGCTGGCCGGCACCGACCTGCTCTGCGCGTCCTACCGGGCGGCGCTGGCCCGCGGCTACCGGTGGCACGAGTTCGGCGACGTGCACCTCATCCTGCCGTAGGGTGTCGCGGATCTTCGGCGGCGGCCCACGACGCCCAGCCCGGCGGAGGTCAGCGCTGCGGCTGGTCGCTCGGGCCCACGTTCGTGTCCAGCCAGACCTGCAGCGGCCGGATGGCTCGCCAGGACGACCGCACCTTGGTCAGCGCCTGCCGGGTGTGCAGCCAGGGCTCCTGCCCCCAGTCGCGCCAGGCGATCATGCTCTTGTACCGCAGCAGGTCGGCGCGCGGATGGTCGGCGGGGTAGCCACGCGGCATGGTCTTCAGCTGCTCTCCGTCCACCTGGTACCCGGAGCGGCGCAGTGTCGCGACTATCCGCTCCAGCTCCGGGCCGCGCACGTCGTCGTCGACCGCCCGGCGCATCCGCTGCACCTGGTCGGAGGCGGTGTGGTAGTAGCCGCCGGCCGTCATCAACCCGCGGGCGGACACCTGCACGTACCCTCCGTCCTGGGTGGTCGCCCCGATCGCGGTCTTGTAGAGCTCCTTGTTCTTGCTGAACCGGACGTCCCGGTACGGCCGGAACAGCCTGCCCGCACCGAACTCGGACTCCAGCTCGGCGAGCAGGGCCTCCATCGGCGCCCGGCAGCAGGAGTCGTAGGTCGACTTGTTGTCGGTCCAGTACGGCTTGGAGTTGTCCGCCTCCAGGCCCTCGTAGAAGACCAGCACCTGCTCCGGAAACCCCTCGAACTTCATGCCTCCCCCTCCAGCGAGACGTGCAACCGGGCCTCGCGGACAGTCTGCCCGCCGTCGACGAGCGTGCGCACTGTGCCGTCGGGCTCCCAGCCCGCGGACTCGAAGAACCTCCTGGATGCGGTGTCGCCGTCGGCCAGCCACACCACTGCCCGGGTCATGCCGTCCGCGCGGAGCTGGTCGACGGCCGCCGCGAGCAGCCGGCTGCCGTGCCCGCGCCGGCCCCACCGGGGCTCCACCAGCAGCGCGTGCAGCATGCCGGTGCCCGGCGGGTCATCGTCCTGTTCGGATGGTCCGAACGCGACGAAGCCGACCATCCAGCGCTGCTCGTTCGCGACCAGCACCCGGTGCCGGCGGGACGGCGGGTGGAGCACCGCGGCGGTCCACTCGGCACCGGCCCGCTGCGGGGTCGCGGCGGCCAGCACGGACGGCGGCAGCAGCCGGGCGTAGGCGGTCCGCCAGGTGTCGACCTGGATCCGGGCGATCTCCGGAACGTCCTCGGCCCGGGCCGCTCGCACCCGCACCTCCGGCCGCCCCGCCTGCCCGGGGCCGCCCGCTGCCGGCTCGCCCGGCCCGGCCGGGGCCCCGTGGCCGGTCACCGGCGCAGCGCCGCCGGCGCACCGACGGCAGGGGCCCGACGCACCCGACCAGCGTAGGGGTTTCGTCTCGGCCCAGGGGCGGCCGGCCTACCCCCGGTGCCGGGCTCGGGCCGGTCGGCGGCGGTGCCGGTAGCGCAGCTCGGGGAGGTGCACGCCGGCCACCTCGAACAGGTGCCGGCCGCCGTCCGGCCGGAAGCCTTCCCGCTCGTAGAACCGCCGGGCCCTGGCGTTGTCCTCCAGCACCCACAGCAGCACCGGCGCGAGCCGGGCAGCCCGGAGCTCACCGACGGCGTAGCGCATCATCGCCTGCCCGACGCCGCAGCCCCAGTGGTCCGGGTGGACGTAGATCGCGTAGACCTCTCCCGGCCGCCGGCCCGGCGGGTCCTCGTCCCGGTACGGCCCGAACGCCACCCAGCCCGCCCGATGGCCGGCGATGATCCCCACCGCGTCCCGCCGCCCGTCGTCCCGCCGCCCGTCGTCCCGACGGGCGACGAACCACGCCCGGCGCCGGTCGGCGTCGTCCTCCGGGCGCATCGAGTCCAGGTAGCCCTGCGGAACGATGCCCCGGTAGGCGACCTGCCAGGACCGCACCCGGATCTCGGCGATGGCGGCCAGGTCGTCCTCGACGGCCGGGCGCACCGCGACGGTCACTGCCGGGGTTCCGGCTTCCGGTCGGCCACCGCCTGCGCCCGCTCCCGCCGCCGGGACCTGATCTCCACGGCGACGAAGATGCCCACCACCAGCGCCAGGATGGGCACTGGTCCCCAGGTCAGGTACCGCTCGACGGTGTGCAGGGAGGCGGCGAACCCGTACCCGAGCAGCACGCAGCCGCTTCCCCAGAGCAGCCCTCCGGCCACGTTCCAGGGCAGGAAGGTCTGGTAGTACGGCATCCGGGCGATCCCGGCCATGCCCGGCACCATCGCCCGCAGCACCGCGGTCAGCCGGCCGAAGAACACCGCCTTCCCGCCATGCCGGTGCAGGAACCGCTCGGCCTGGACCCACCGGCGCTCGCCCATCCGGCGGCCGAACCGGGAGTTGCGCAGCCGCCCGCCGATCCGCCCGCCGATCGCGTAGCCCACCGAGTCGCCGCCGATCGCCGAGACCACCGCGACGCCGATCATCACCGGCAGGCTGAGCACCCGCTCGTGGCAGAAGTACCCGGCCACCAGCAGCGCGGTCTCCCCGGGCAGCACCATCCCGAGCAGGATCGCCGCCTCGCCGAACGCCAGCCCGCCGGCGATCACGTACAGCCACGCCCCCACGTGCTCGCCAAGGCGCTCGAGGAGCTGGGTCACGCCTCGCATGGTGCCACGGGGCGCCGAGGTTCCCGGCCGTTCTCCGCCGGCACCGACGGCTGCGGGCTGTCAGCGTGGATGGGGTGGGAAGGGGCCGGCGGCGGCCGGGGTTGGGGCAAAGGAAGGAGGCTGGATGGCGGCGACGCGCGCGCGTGACACGGTCGGCAACGGTGGGGCGAGCGGGGCGACGCCGGACGGCCGGCTGGGTGCGTCGATCTGGGCAGCGCTGGGCATTGTCTACGTCGTCTGGGGGTCCACCTACCTCGCCATCCGGTTCGCCGTCGAGACGCTGCCGCCGCTGGTCAGCGCCGGGTTCCGGTTCCTGGCCGCCGGGTTGCTGATGCTCGCCCTGGTCCGGGTGCTGCGCGGCCGGGCGGCGCTGCGGGCCACCCCGGCCCAGCTCGGCACCGCCTCGGCATCCGGCATCCTGCTCTTGCTCGGCGGGAACGGCCTGGTCAGCATCGGTGAGCAGCGGGTGCCGTCCGGGCTGGCCGCGCTGCTGGTGGCCTGCGTCCCGCTCTGGATCGTCGGCATCCGGGTGCTGCTGCGCGACCACCCCGGCCCGGTGACGGTGGTGGGCATGCTGCTCGGCTTCGCCGGCGTCGCGCTGATCTTCCTGCCGGGGCGCGGCGGCTCCGGCGTCGATCTTGGATACGCCGCGCTGATCGTGCTGGCCGCGCTGTCCTGGGCGGTTGGCTCTCTGCTGGTCACCAGGCTGCCGGTGCCGGCCGACCCGCTGACGCTGACCACGGTGCAGATGCTGGCCGGCGGCGCGACCATCATGGCGGTGGCCGCGGTGCGCGGAGAGCTCGGCGGCCTGGCCCCGGCTGCCGTCTCGGCGAAGTCCTGGCTGGCGCTGGCGTACCTGATCGTGTTCGGCTCGCTGGTCGCGTTCACCGCGTACGTGTGGCTGCTCGGCCGCGCTCCGGTGTCGGTCGTCTCGACCTACGCCTACGTCAACCCGGCGGTGGCGGTGCTGCTCGGCGCACTGCTGGCCAGCGAGCGGCTCACCGCGGCCACCCTGGCCGGCGGGCTGGTGATCCTGGCCGCGGTGGCCGTGGTGGTGACCGCGGAGGGCCGCCGGCAGCGCCGGAGCCGGCGGGCGGCCGCTGCGGACGAGCCCGGCCAGGCCGAGGCGGCCTGACTCGGCCGCTGAACTTGTCGTACCTGGCTGGCAGCATGCCTGGCATGGCACAGCAGACCCTGTCGGCGGCCGAGGCTCGCCGGATCGCGCTGGCCGCGCAGGGCTTCGCCGACCCGCGGCCGACCGGCCGGGTCGATGCCCGGCACCTGCGCCGGGTGTTCGACCGGGTCGGCCTGCTCCAGCTCGACTCGGTGAACGTGCTGATCCGGTCGCACTACCTGCCGGTGTTCGCGCGGCTGGGACCGTATCCGCGGGACCTGCTGGATCGGCTCGCCTGGGGTGGGGCGCGCCGCGAGCTGTTTGAGTACTGGGCGCACGAGGCGTCCCTGATCCCGCTGCGGCTGCAGCCGATGCTGCGCTGGCGGATGGAGCGCGCGATGGAGCTGGCCTGGCCGGGCATCGTCCGGGTCCGGCGGGAAAACCCGGGGCTGGTCGACAAGGTGCGCGCGCTGGTCGCCGAGCAGGGGCCGATCGGGGCCGGCGCGGTCGAGGTGGACAGGAGCAACCGCCCCGGCACCATGTGGAACTGGCATGACGGCAAGCGGGTGCTGGAGTGGCTGTTCTACACCGGCGAGATCAGCGCGGCGGCCCGGCCGAACTTCGAGCGGAAGTACGACCTGGCCGAGCGGGTGATCCCGGCCGAGGTGCTGGCGCTGCCCACGCCGCCGATCGAGGAGGCGCAGCGGGAGCTGCTCCGGGTGGCCGCCCGGGCGCACGGCGTCGCCACCGAGCCGGAGCTGCGGGACTACTTCCGGCTCCGGCCGGCCGACTCCCGGGCCCGGCTGGCCGAGCTGGTCGAGGCCGGCGAGCTGGTCCCGGTCGCGGTGCAGGGCTGGCGGCAGCAGGCCTACCTCTGGCCCGGGTCGCGGGTGCCGCGCCGGGTCGCCGCCCGCGCGCTGCTGTCCCCGTTCGACTCGCTCGTCTGGGAGCGGCAGCGCACCGAGCGGCTGTTCGGCTTCCGCTACCGGATCGAGATCTACACCCCAGCGGCCAAGCGGGTGCATGGCTACTACGTGCTGCCGTTCCTGCTCGGCGAGCGCATCGTGGCCAGGGTCGACCTGAAGTCCGACCGGAAGAACGGCCTGCTGCTGGTGCAGGCCGCGCACGAGGAGGACGGCGTCCCGCCGGGGCAGCTGGCCGAGCAGCTGGCCGCCGAGCTGTGGTCGCTGGCCGGCTGGCTCGGGCTGGACGGCGTGGTGGTGGCCGGGCGAGGCGCCCTGGCGCCCCGGCTCAGCGCCGCAGTGGCGAAGGCGAACGCGCCCACCGTGATCGGCATGGCACCGGGCGGGTGACGGCCGACGCTAGGACCGGGCGCCGGCGGCGGCCGGGGCGATCAGGACGCTGCCGCTCATCGTGCGCGACCTGATCTCCAGCGTCGGACCGCCCTCGGGCGGGGTCTGGTCGACCGGCAGGTCGGATCGCACCCGGCCGCTCACCGTGTTCAGGTCCAGCTTGGCCACCACGCCGGAGCGCACCCCGACCCGGAGGTCGCCGGAGGCGGCGGTGAGCTCGACCGTGCCCTGGGCCGCCTCGTCGACGGTGACGTCGCCGGACGCGGTGTGCACCCGGACCGAGGCATCGGCCCGGCCGACGTCCACCCGCCCGCTGGCCGAGTGCACATCCACGTCGCCGACGGCGTGCTCGACCCGGACCGCGCCCGACGCGGTCTGCACGACCAGCCCGCCGGCGGTGCCGACGCGGACCCGGCCGCTGGCCGAATGCACCTCGGTGCGGCCGGTGACCTGGTCCAGTGCGGCGTCGCCGCTGGCCGTGTGCACCTCCACGGCGGCCAGCCGGCCGTGGCTGGTCAGCTCGGCTGAGGCGGCCCTGGTGGTCAGCCGGGAGTCGGCCGGCACGGTCACCGCGATGCCGAGCCGGGCGCCGCGGCCGAAGACGATCCGCCGCTCGGGAGCCGCGACGGTCAGCCGCCTGCCGTCGCCGGACAGCTCGACCCGGACCCGCTCGGCCGCGTCCGCGGCCGCCGGGTCCAGCGGGGTCACCGCGACGGTGCTCGTCGCCGTGTCCGCGGCGGTCACCTCGATGGTCCCGGCCGGGTTGCGGATCTCCAGGTCCACCGGGCCTGGGGTGTCGAAAGTGCGTGTGGCGGGCATGTGCGTCCCCTTCTGCTCAGCATGATCGGGTCGGTCAGCCGCGGGCGTAGCCGGTCAGCCGCCGGCCGGACCGCGGGTTCGGAGGGTGGTCGAGGGCGCGGGCGACGGCCCGGGCCAGCCAGGTGTTGACCGAGAGACCCTCGCCGGCAGCCGCGGCCTCGACCCGGGTCTTCACCGACTCGGGCAGCCGCAGGGTGATCCGGGCGGTGCCCTCGGCCTCGTCCGGCCCGGCCGTCGCGGCCGGCTCGGGCGACACGGTGCTCACCACGATGCGCGGCTCCCGGCCGTGCATCCGGATCTCGACCGTGGTCCCGGCCAGCGCGTCGGTCACCTCGGCGGCGGCCGCGGACAGCGCGTCCACCACCGCCAGGCGGACCGCCGGCTCCAGGGCGGCGGCCAGCAGGTCGGCGAGGCGGTGAGCCTCCTCGGTCCCGGCGGCCGCGGCGGCGACCAGGTCGCGGCGCAGGCTGTCGACGTACGGGGTGAGGTCCATGACGTCATTATGACGTCATCGAAGGCGCCAATCAAGTGTCGCTACTGCGCCATCCGGCTGCGGATGATCGACTGTCTGTCGACAAGCGGGGGATCCCAGCGGCGAGGGCGGCACCCGGAACCGGGTGCCGCCCTCGCAGGCCGACCGGTGATCAGCCGCCGAGGCGGGCGCCGGTCTCTGGGTTGAACACGTGCGACTGCTCGGGCTGGATCGTCAGGTCCACAGTCTGACCGATGTCGGGCTCCTGGCCCGCGGTGACGCGTACGACGAGCTGCTTCTCGTCGCCGCGCGCGACCGGGCTGGCACCGTAGACGTACGCGTCGGCGCCGAGCTCCTCGACCAGGTCGACCCGCAGCGGGAACCCCTTGCGGTCCCCGGCGAGCTCGAAAGCCTCCGGCCGCACTCCGAGCATCACCTCGGACAGGTTCGCCCGGCCGGCGTCGTCGAGCACCGCGCGGGACAGCGGCACGAGCAGGTCGCCCAGCTTGGCGCCGCCCTCGACCAGCGGCAGGGTCATCAGGTTCATCGCCGGGGAGCCGATGAACCCGGCCA
>WNFY01000037.1_pt1 | contig 136988 bp, 140 predicted proteins | sample 5400091 | NCBI WGS metagenome assembly WNFY01 (sample SAMN13153364, study PRJNA577476) | soil metagenome | isolation source: 60 cm soil or saprolite under grassland replicate 1 | place: USA:California | collected 2016-06-15
TGGCGAGCAGCTCGGGAGCGCGGACGCTGCCGAAGTAGAAGATGCCATCCTTCTGGCGAATCTGCGTGGCAAGCACGGGGTCCTCCCTTGTAAGTATGGCTCAGCCGCTGGCGCAGACCGGAAATATAGCCGAAACCGGCCGCTCGCTGCGAAAAACCGGGTTTGGAGGCTTGTCCCTCGGCCAGGTCACGCCGGAGCCGCTCCTTGCGCGGGTTCCGTGCATTGAGCGGCTTTTGGGCCGCTCCAGGGGGTGCAGCCCAAAGGCGGCGCGGCCGCGTCCGCTGCCGGGATGTTCCATGCGCAACGCCTTCCCGGGGAGAAAGTAGCCTCATACGCATCTGGTAAAGTAGAACGGTTTTCCCGGAGGGTCAATGAGCAGAAGCACCAAAATCGTCGCCACACTCGGCCCCGCGTCGAGCGATCCTCAAACGCTCGAGCGGATGCTCCTCGCCGGAGTGGACGTCGTGCGCTTGAATTTCTCGCACGGCACTGCCGGCGACCACGAGCGCCGCGCCGAGTTGGTGCGCGAGGCTTGCCGCAAGACCGGGCGTACGGTCGGCATCATGGGCGACCTGCAGGGCCCGAAGATCCGGATCGGCAAGTTCAAGGACGGCAAGGTCGCTCTGAATCCGGGGGATGCCTTCGTGCTCGATGCCGACTGCGAGATCGGGGTCGACGGCCGCGTCGGCCTGGACTACAAGGAGCTGCCGCGCGACGTGCGGCCCGGCGACGTGCTGCTTCTTGACGACGGCAAGATCGAGTTCGAAGTCGAAAAGGTCGTGGGCAACGAGGTGCACAGCCGCGTCCGTCACGGGGGAGTGCTCTCCAACAACAAGGGCATCAACCGCCTCGGAGGCGGCCTCACCGCTCCCGCGCTTCCGCCGAAGGACATGGAGGACATCCGCACCGCGGCGAAAATCAAGGTGGATTTCCTCGCCGTTTCCTTCCCCAATTCGAGCGCCGACATGGACATGGCAAGGAAGCTTTTGCGCGCCGCGGGCGGCGAGGCTTTCCTCATCGCCAAGATCGAGCGCGCCGAAGCCGTCGAGCCGAATGCGCTCACCGATATCATGTCGGCCTGCGAGGGCATCATGGTGGCGCGCGGGGATCTGGCGGTGGAGGTCGGCGATGCCTCGGTCCCGGCGCTGCAAAAGCGAATGATTCGACATGCGCGCGAGCAGAACAAGCTCACTATCACCGCCACGCAGATGATGGAGTCGATGATTTCGAGCCCGGTACCCACGCGCGCCGAAGTGTCGGACGTCGCCAATGCCGTGCTGGATGGGACCGACGCGGTAATGTTGTCCGCGGAAACCGCAAGCGGCAAGTACCCCGTCGAGACCATCGCCTCCATGAGCCGCATCTGCGCAGTCGCGGAAGACTCGGCCGAGGTGACGCTCGACCGCGACTTCCTCGATCGCGTTTTTACCCGCGTGGACCAGTCGATCGCCATGGCGGCGCTTTTCACCGCTTATCATCTCAAGGTGAAAGCGATCGCCGCGCTCACCGAGTCGGGGTCGACCGCGCTGTGGATGTCGCGCATCAACTGCGGCGTTCCGATCTACGCCCTCACTTCGCAGACCTCGACCCGCTATCGTTGCGCGCTGTTTCGGGACACCTATCCCCTGATGGTGAAGTACGTCGGTAACGACCGCGAGGAGCTGCTGGAGGAGGCCGAAAACGTCTTGGTGAGGAACGGCGTGGTGCAGAAGGGGGACCTCATCGTGCTCACCATCGGCGAGCCGATCGGCAAGGCCGGCGGAACCAACACGATGAAGATCGTTCGAGTCGGGGAGCACCGGAAGGGATAATTGAGGATAAGAAGCAAATGGCTGAGCAAAGACTCGGCGTCATCATGAATGGAGTGACGGGCCGCATGGGCACGAACCAGCACCTGGCGCGCTCCGTCATGGCCATCCGCAAGGAGGGCGGGGTGCGGCTTGCCGACGGCACGCGGGTGATCCCCGACCCGATCCTGGTCGGGCGCAACGCCGAAAAGCTGAAGAAGCTCGCCGCCGAGCACGGCGTCGAGCGCTGGACCACCGACCTGGATGAGGCGCTCGGGAACCCCGACGATGCGGTTTTTTTCGACGCCGCTTCGACAAAGCTCCGGCCCGCCGTGCTCAAGAGGGCAATCGCCGCGAGGAAACACATCTACTGCGAGAAACCTGTGGCCACTTCCCTCGCGCAGGCGCTCGGACTTTGTCGCGCGGCGAAACAAGCAGGCGTCCGGCACGGAGTGGTGCAGGACAAGCTGTGGCTGCCGGGGCTCTTGAAGATCAAGGCGCTGCGTGACGCCGGTTTCTTCGGCAGGATCCTCTCGGTCCGGGGCGAGTTCGGCTACTGGGTATTCGAGGGCGATGAGCAGCCCGCGCAGCGGCCCTCCTGGAATTACCGGAGAAAGGACGGCGGCGGAATCATCCTCGACATGCTGTGCCACTGGCGCTACGTGCTCGACAACCTGTTCGGAGAAGTGAAGAGCGTTTCCTGCCTCGGGGCGCGGCACATCGCGGCGCGCTGGGACGAAAGCGGCAGCAAGTACAGGGCGACCGCAGACGATGCCGCGTACGCGACTTTCCGGCTCGCGGGCGACGTCGTTGCGCATTTCAACAGTTCCTGGTGCGTGCGCGTGCGCCGCGACGATCTGGTGACATTCCAGGTTGACGGTACGCGTGGTTCGGCCGTGGCGGGGCTGACGCGCTGCTTTACCCAATCGCTCGCCGAAACGCCCCGGCCGATCTGGAACCCGGACGTGCGTAAAACCCACGATTTTGGCGCGGACTGGAAGGAGGTTCCGGACGACAAGCCTTACGACAATGCGTTCAAGGCCGAATGGGAACTCTTCATCCGCCATGTATGCGAAGACGCGCCGTTCAGGTGGAACCTCCTGGAGGGTGCGAAGGGCCTGCAACTGGTCGATTGCGCCATGAAATCGTGGCGATCGCGGCGCTGGGTCGACGTTCCCAGACTGAAAGCGTAGAGCGGCATGAATGCGCCTGAAAAGGTGGCGGTGCGCATCAAGCTTCCATCCGGAGCCGGGAAGCTCGAGGAATTCCGACTGAGCGCGCCGCGCGATTTCGGCGCAACCGGAAGGAAAGCGTTCAACCGCATCGCGCTCGCCGCGGCCCACGTGGTCGCCGATCCTCTCGCCCGAGGGAATCCATGGCTCGATGCCGCAGTCGACTGGGATGCGACTACTGCCTACCGGCGCTACCTGTGGTCACTCGGTCTCGGCGTGGCCGAAGCGATGGACACGGCACAACGCGGAATGGGGCTTGACTGGAAGAGTTCCCTTGAGCTGATCCGCCGCTCGATCGAGGCCTCGGGAGACATCGAAGGCGCGGTGCTCTTCAGCGGCGCGGGTACCGATCAACTCGCGCCCTCTAGCGAAGTGACACTCGATGAGGTCGTCGCCGCGTACGAAGAGCAGTGCGAAGCGATCGAAAGGCTCGGCGGACGGATCGTGCTCATGGCGAGCCGCGCGCTAGCCGCCTGCGCCCGCTCGCCCGACGACTATCAGGCGGTCTACTCGCGCATCCTCTCCCAGGTGAAGCGTCCCGTGATCATTCACTGGCTGGGCGAGATGTTCGACCCGCAACTCGCCGGCTACTGGGGCGTGGAGAATCACGGCAGGGCGATGAACCTGACACTGGCCGTGATCGAAGCAAACCGCGCCAAAGTAGAAGGCATCAAGATCTCGCTCCTCGATCGACAAAAGGAAATCGACATGCGCAGGCGTCTCCCCGAGGGAGTGCGCATGTATACCGGGGACGATTTCAACTACCCGGAGCTGATCGAAGGCGACCGGGAAGGCCGCTCCGACGCGCTGCTCGGCATTTTCGACGCGATTGCCCCGGCCGCCTCTGCAGCGCTGGGACGCCTGGCTTCGGGAGACGCGCGCGGTTTTCACGACATCCTCGCGCCGACGCTGCCGCTCGCGCGTCACATTTTTGCCGCGCCGACGCGCTTCTACAAGACGGGACTCGTGTTCCTCGCCTGGCTGAACGACCACCAGGAACATTTCGTCATGGTCGGCGGCCAGCAGTCGGCCCGCTCGGTCGCCGATCTGGCGGAAACTTTCCGGCTGGCCGACGCAGCCGGGTTGCTGCGCGATCCCGAGCTGGCAGCATCCAGGATGAGGCATTTTCTCGCCGTAAACGGCATCGGTGGATGAGCAATCCGCCCGATCCCGAACTGCTTTCGCTCAATACCGCCACGCTGCGGGAAAAGTGGAACCTGCGCCAGATGATCGAGGGTTGCGCGCGCCACCGCATCCGGGGAATCTCGCCTTGGCGCGACAAACTCGCCGAGATGGGCGCGAAGGAAGCGGCCAAGGCGATCCGCGACAACGGGCTCGCGGTGACGGGGCTTTGCCGCGGAGGGATGTTCCCGGGCGCGGACCGCAGGGCGCGTCAGGCCGCGATCGACGACAACCTGCGCGCGATCGACGACGCTGCGACGCTCGAGGCAAGGTGCCTGGTGCTCGTGGTCGGCGGGCTTCCCCCCGGTTCCAAGGACTTGGCGGGCGCGCGACAGATGGTGAGGGACGGCATCGGCGAAGTGTTCGATCACGCGCGCTCGGCGGGCGTCCCGCTTGCGATCGAGCCGCTGCACCCGATGTACTGCGCCGACCGGGCCTGCGTGAACACGCTGGCGCAGGCGCTCGATCTGTGCGACCAACTGGACCGCAATGCAAGCGGGGCCCTCGGTGTCGTGGTGGATGCTTACCACGTCTGGTGGGACCCCCTGCTCAAGACTCAGATCGAGCGCGCGGGCGACAAGCGCCTGCTTGCGTTCCATATCTGCGACTGGCTGGTGCCCACCACGGACCTGCTCACCGACAGGGGAATGATGGGCGATGGCGTGATCGATCTTCCGCTCATGCGCTCGTGGATGGAGGGGGCCGGGTACCGCGGTTTCCACGAGGTCGAGATCCTGTCTTCGCGCAATTGGTGGCGGCGGGACCCGGACGAGGTGCTCGCGAGCTGTCGCGTGCGGCATCAAACTGCCTGCTAGGTTGCACTTTTCGAGTTGCCCGGGTTTGGCCGAGCAGGCGCCAGGCAGGGTAAAATCACGGCCCTCGGCTTTCTCACCCAGCAACAGGAAGTGTTCCATGGACCGAAACCTGCTTTCCAAGACTGCCGCAGCAATAGTCGCCAAAGGCAAGGGGTTGCTCGCAGCAGACGAATCGAGCGGTACCTGCGAGAAGCGCTTCAAATCGGTCGGCGTCGAGAGCACCGAGCGGAACCGCCGTGCCTACCGCGACCTGCTCTTCACCACCAAGGGCCTCGAGGAATTCGTGAGCGGCGTGATCCTTTTCGACGAGACGGTCCGGCAAGGCACGCTCACCGCCAACGAGCCGTTTCCGGAATTTCTCGCAGGCAAGGGCATCATCCCCGGCATCAAAGTGGACAAAGGCATACACGATCTTGCGCTCTCACCAGGAGAAAAGGTCACCGAGGGGCTGGACGGCCTGCGAGGCCGGCTGGAGGAATATTTCAAGCTCGGCGCTCGTTTCGCCAAGTGGCGCGCGGTCATCACCATCGGTCCCGGTATTCCCAGCCACGCTTGCCTCTATGCCAACGCGCACGCTTTGGCTCGCTATTCTGCGCTGTGCCAGGAAACCTCGATCGTTCCCATCGTCGAGCCCGAGGTCCTGCTCGACGGCGACCACACGATCGAACGCTGCTACGAGGCGACCGAGGCGACGCTCTGCGCAGTGTTTGCCGCCCTGCGCGCCCACAACGTGTCGCTCGAGCACACCATTCTGAAAGCGTCCATGGTGGTCTCGGGCAAGGATTGTCCGAAACAAGCCGGCGTGGAGCGCGTCGCGGAGGAAACCGTGCGTTGCCTCAAGCGGACCGTCCCGGCGGCGCTGCCGGGGATCGTGTTCCTTTCCGGGGGCCAGGCCGACGAGGCAGCCACCGCACACCTCAACGAAATGGCGAGGAAGCCGGGGCTCCCCTGGCCGCTCACCTTCTCCTTCAGCCGCGCGCTGCAGAACTGCGCGCTCAAGGCTTGGCGCGGGGCTCCCGGTAGCGTCGCTGCCGCGCAGCGGGCGTTCCACCACCGGGCTCGCATGAACGGGCTTGCGGCGCAGGGTAAATACCGTCCGGACCTGGAGAAGCAGGCGGCGTAGGAATGGCAGCCCCGCTCTACGAATCGAGCATCCGGAGCCTGCCGCTCGTGGGGCGCGGCAAAGTCCGCGATATGTACGCCGTGGGCGATGACCGCCTGCTCATCGTCACGACCGATCGCCTATCGGCTTTCGACGTCGTGCTACCCGACCCTATTCCATGCAAGGGCGAAGTGCTGAACGAGATGTCCAACTTCTGGTTCGGGAAGCTCGGCCACATCGTCGCGAATCATCTGGACGGCCTCACTCCGGAAAAAGTGGTCAAGGACAACGTGGAAGCGGCGCAAGTAAAAGGCCGTTCGGTCGTCGTGAGGAAGCTGAAGCCCCTGCCCATCGAGGCGGTGGTGCGCGGCTATCTCATCGGCTCGGGCTGGAAGGACTATCAAAAGACCGGAGCGGTTTGTGGCATTCCCTTGCCGAAGGGGTTAAAGCAGGCCGACAAGCTGCCGAAAGTTCTGTTTACGCCGGCCACCAAAGCCGAGGCCGGCGCCCACGACGAGAATATCTCGTTCGCCCGGGTCGAGAAGATGATCGGCAAGGCGCTGGCGGCCAAAGTGCGCGACCTGAGTGTGCGCCTGTACCTCGAGGCGGCCGACTACGCGAGAGAACGCGGAATCATCATCGCCGACACCAAATTCGAGTTCGGGACGGACGACAAGGGAAATCTCGTATTGATCGACGAAGCGCTGACCGCGGACTCCTCGCGATTCTGGCCCGCGGAGGAGTATCGGCCGGGATCGAGTCCGCCCTCCTTCGACAAGCAGTACGTGCGCGATTACCTCGAGACACTCGACTGGAACAAAACTCCGCCCGCACCAAGGCTTCCGCCGCAAGTGATAGCAAAGACCTCCGAAAAATATCGCGAAGCCCTTCAGCGTCTGACCGGGCAAAAACTGGGAATATGAAAATGGCCAGGCGCTCACCTCTTGTCGGGATCGTCATGGGAAGCCCAAGCGATTGGGAGGTGATGCGCGAAGCGGCAAAGCAGCTCACCGATTTTTCCGTATCCTACGAAGCCAGGGTACTCTCGGCGCACCGCTCGCCCGACGCGCTCGCCGAATGGGTGGAACGCTTGAGCGCGAAGGGTGCCCGCTGTTTCATCGCCGGTGCAGGCGGTGCGGCGCATCTGGCCGGTGTGATCGCGGCGAAAACGACCGTTCCCGTGCTTGGGGTACCGATGCCCTCCAAGTATCTGCAGGGGTTGGATTCACTGCTGTCGATCGTACAGATGCCCAAGGGCATTCCGGTCGCGACTTTTGCGATCGGCGAGGCGGGCGCCGCCAACGCTGGACTCTTTGCCGTCGCGATGCTTGCCCAGGGGGACCCAAAACTCGCCAAACGTCTCGCTCAGTTCCGCGCGGGTCTGGTCGAAGCGGTAAAGAACGCCAAGCTGCCGGGTTGACACGGGCTTCGTCCCGCTTCCCCTTGCCCCCGAGAGTCGACGCGCCCCGATCCGTTCCGATTCGGGATGCCGTGGCGATATTGCAACGTGGCGGCTTGGTTGCCTTTCCCACGGAGACGGTATATGGACTGGGCGCCGACGCATCGAACCCCGCAGCGGTCGCGCGAATCTACGAGGTTAAGGGCCGTCCCGCGGGCCATCCCGTCATCGTTCATATCGGCGATGTCGGGCAACTGGATCGTTGGGCACGCGAGATTCCCGGGACCGCGACGAGACTCGCAGAGCGCTTCTGGCCGGGGCCGCTGACCCTGGTGCTGAAGCGCGCCCTTGGCGCGGGCGATTACCTGACCGGCGGCGAGGACACGATCGGCCTGCGCATCCCTGGGCATCCGGTCGCACTCGATCTGCTGCGTGAATTCGGCGGTGGGATCGCCGCTCCATCCGCCAACAAATTCGGCCGGATCAGCCCGACGACGGCGGAGCATGTGCGAAGCGATCTTGGGAGCGAAGTCGATCTGGTCCTTGACGGTGGGTCCTGCGAGATCGGCATCGAATCCACCATCGTGGATCTCTCTCGCGGGAGGCCCGTGCTGCTTCGCCCCGGCCGGATCGGCACAGGGGATATCGCAGCAACGCTCGGCGTCGCGCTCCAGTCGCGCGATTCGGATGCCCCACGCGCGCCCGGGACCCTCGCAGCTCACTACGCGCCCCGGCAACCGCTTCGCCTCATCGAATCGGACCAATGGGAACGAAGCGTACAGGGCACTTCGCACGGCCGAGGCGTGCTGTCCTTCCGTTCGCCCCCGGAGGGTGACATGAGCACGATGTGGATCGAGGCGTCCAGACAGGCGCAGCGATATGGACACGATCTCTACGCCAACCTGCGCGCGCTGGATTCATCCGGCTGCGATCAGATTCTGGTGGAGGAGCCGCCCGCGACGGCCGAATGGGCTGCAATCCGGGACCGGCTTGGGCGCGCCCGCTCGGTCGTTCGCGTTGTCGCAGAGGGAGATTGCGGCTAAAATTACCGCGACGTGGGGTTGTAGCTCAGCTGGGAGAGCGTCGCGTTCGCAATGCGAAGGTCGGGAGTTCGATCCTCCTCAACTCCACCACCGTCCCGTGAATTCGACGTATTGTGGGCCGAGCCCCACCTCATTGACGCATGCCCACGCCGCTCAAACTCCTGATTCTGGAAGATAACGCCCTCGACGCCGAGCTCGAAGTAGCGAAGCTTCAGGCCGCCGGCTACGCTTGCGACTGGCAGCGGGTGCAGACCCGGGAGGAGTTCGAGGCCTGTCTGGATCGCCCGGGATTCGAGCTGATCCTCGCCGACTACAATCTTCCGCATTTCGATGGCTTGAGCGCGCTCGGCCTGCTCAGGGAGCGCGGCCTGGAAATCCCCTTCGTCCTCATCTCCGGCACGCTCGGCGAGGAGCGCGCCATCGAGAGCGTCAAGGCGGGTGCCACCGATTACGTGATGAAAGAAAGGCTCGAGCGCCTTGCGCCGGTGGTCGCCCGCGCCTTGAACGACCGCCTTGAACTCGTCAAGCGCAGAGCCGCGCAGCAGGCCCTGCAAGATGCTCATCGCAGGTTGCAGGCGCTTTCGGTACGACTCCTCCAGGTCGAAGAAACCGAGCGGCGCCGCATCGCGCGCGAACTGCACGACGGCGTCGGACAGCTGCTCACTGCGGTCAAATTGCGCCTCGCCGACCTCAAGCCCTCCTCAGCCGACTACGCCTCGCGCCGGGGCGAATGCGTTGCGGCGATCGACGACGCGCTCGAGCAAGTGCGTCGCGTGTCGCGCGACCTGAGACCCTCGCAGCTGGATGATCTTGGGCTGGTGGCGGCGTTGCGCTCGCATCTCGACCAGCAGGCAGGCAGCGCCGGATTCAAGCCGAATTTCATGCAGGAGAGAGTGCCCCTGCATCTCGCCGCCGAGATCGAGACCACGTGCTTTCGCATCGCGCAGGAGGCGCTCACCAATATCGCGCGCCACGCGCAAGCGAGCGAAGTCTGGGTTACGCTCGCCGGCACGCAGGAGGAATTGCGTCTGGAGGTGCGCGACAACGGACGGGGTTTCGACGTCGCGGCCGCGCGACTGGGGGCGACGGTCGGCAGGAGCATGGGGCTGCTGAGCATGGAAGAACGCGCGACGCTCGCCGGCGGGCGGCTTGCGATCGACTCGGCGCTCGGGCGGGAGACTCGGTTGAGCCTTGCGCTCCCCCTGGTCCGGGTCGGTGCGGGACAAGCATGACCCCGGTACGCGTACTTCTCGCGGATGATCACGCACTGGTGCGCGCCGGAATACGCGCGCTCCTGGGAGGTCTGGAAGGGGTCACGGTCGTGGCCGAAGCAGCCAACGGCAGCGAAGTGCTGGAGCTTGCGCGCAAGCATCGTCCGGACGTCGTGCTGCTTGACATTTCCATGCCGGGACTCGGGGGGCTCGAGGCGAGCGCTCAGCTCAAGCAGCAGCTTCCGGAGGTGCGCGTGGTGATGCTTTCCATGCACGCCAACGAGGAATACGTGCTGCAGGCGCTGCGCGCGGGAGCTGCAGGCTACATGCTCAAGGATTCCGCGACCGCTGAACTGGAACTCGCGCTGTACGCCGTGATGCAGGGCGAAACCTATCTCAGCCCGCGCATCTCGAGGCAGATGGTGGAAGGCTACGTGCAGAGAGTCGGGGCCGAGCAGCCCGCGACTGACAACCTGACGCCGCGGCAGCGCCAAGTCCTGCAGCTCATCGCCGGGGGTCACAGCACCAAGGAAATCGCCTATCGCCTTGAGCTTTCGGTGAAGACCGTGGAGACCCATCGCGCCCAGTTGATGGAGCGGTTGCAGATCCACGACATCGCCGGCCTAGTGAAGTACGCGATCCGCAACGGCCTCGTGACCACCGCAAAATAATAAGCTTTGAAATCAAGAGGGCCCCGTAACACCCGCTTGTTCCTAAGGTATTGAGCGGACCTTGCTCAAAGCGGCCTTGGCACCCTTGCTAGACACTTAGTTTCATCGGCAGGATGACCATTTGCATGCCGCGCAGATGGAAGCGGCGCTGCAGCGCCATCGCGGCCTGATTGTGCAGTATCAGGGTCAACCAGTTGTCTTCGTCGAAGATGAGCTTGCTGGTGAAGAAAATGGCGTTGGAGAACTCGTCCCGAACACGTTCGGCGAGCCGCGTGAATTCATCGATGGGATCGGTGCCGAAGGACAGGTATGACTTTGCCGCCCATCCCTTGCTGTTGCAGAAGTTGACGAAGTAGGAAAGGGAGGCGTTCGCCTCCACCTTCATCGCCTCGAGGTCTTCGCGCCCGCCAAAACTCTGCGCGTCCACCGTGCGCGCGTTGACGAAGATGAAGTTCCTGAAATGGTCCGGGAACATCCGCTGTACCCAGAGCAGCGCGTGCAGCCCGCCGCCGCGCGAGGAGCCTACCAGAAACACCGCAGTGGGCCGGTTGGGGTCCGGCTTGGGCGGATTGGCGACGCTGCCAAAGGGAATGCCCGAAAAGTCGGCGTCGATTTTCTTCAGTTGCGCCCTGGTCCAGTCGTAGTGGTTGCGGATGGTCACGCATGCGGCGATCATCGCCGCGATGATGAGGACCGCTAGCCACCCACCGTCAAGGAACTTCTCGGCAAGCAGCGTGACCAGAATGCCCGCACACACGAGGAACCCCGCAGCCGACAGCGCCAGCCTCCCGAGCCAGTTTTTCCCGGCGCGCAGCCGGGCCCAGTATAGGCACAGGCCAAAGAGCGACACGGCGAAGGTCAGGAACACGCTCAAGCTGTACAGGACGACGAGCGTGGAAACGCTGCCGCCGGTCCACAGAAGGATGACGAGCGATCCGAGCCCCATGACCAGAACGCCGTTCTGGGTGACGAGCCGCGTCGACAGATAGCGGAACTGGTGCGGCACCCAGGAATCGGCGGCCATGTTGGAGAGCACTGCGGGCCCGCCCAGGAAGCCGGTGTTGGCAGCGACGAACAGTAGCCCCGCTTCGAGCGCAAGCACCACCCACAATGCGACCTGGCCGACGTGGGCGTCCCAGTCGAAACTGTTTATGATCGCGCCGAAAGTGACTGCGTTGAGAGTCTGTCCTTCCACCGGACGCGCGTCCCACAGCAGGTACAGCAAGATGATCCCGCCGGCAGTGAAGGCGAGCGACAACGCCATGTAGAGCATGGTGACCTTGCCGGTGTGCACTCGCGGCTCTGCGAGCACGTTGACGTTGTTCGACACCGCTTCGATCCCAGTATAGGTGCCGCCCCCCTGAGAGTAGGCGAGCAGGAGCAGCGCTGCGACGCCTGTCCAGCCGACCTGTCCCGAAAGGTCCGAGGTTCCGCGCCAGACGTCGGGCACCAGAGTCGGCAGCACTGTCGCGCGCGAGAGCACGCCGTACACGATCAGGAACGCGTGCGTGAGAATGAAACCGACAAAGATCGGCAACAGCACGGTGATCGCTTCCTTCATCCCGCGCAGGTTGAGCAGCACGAGCGCCACGATGAACGCAACCTCGGCCGCAAGCTTGTACGGCTGGAAGCCGAGCGGAAACAGCGAGAACAGCGCATCGACGCCGCTCGCTATCGAAATCGAAATGGTGAGCACGTAATCGAGAACGAGCGCGGCGCCCGAAGTGAGGCCCGCGTAAGGGCCGATCAGCCGCGTGGCGACCCGGTAGCCGCCCCCGCCCGTGGGAAACAGCTCGATGACCTGATTGTAGGCGAGCGCGATGATGAACACCGTCGCCGCCGTGGCGAGCGCGAGGTAAAGGCCCAGATTCGTGTGCTCGCCCAGAGCGCGAAACGCCTCTTCGGGGCCATAGCAGGAGGAGGAAATCCCGTCCGCTCCCAGACCCACCCAGGCGAAAAAAGCGACTAGCGCGATATGCCGTCGTGTCTTCGTATCCAGGGGATCGAGCGGCTTGCCGAACAGCCTCCGGCGTAGATTGGCAAGCGCGCTCATGAGCGTGCGGGGGTTGCCTTGCCCGATGCAATGGCCTTTTCGAGGCGCCGCGCGAACACGGTCATTTCCTTGGCCGCCTGCAGGTCACCCTTGCCCTGCGCGACCTCGATGCCTTTGCGATAGGCCGCAAGCGCCTCATCGGTTCGGCCATTCTCGGCGAGCGCGTGCCCGAGGAGTTTCCACGCCGCGGAATACCCTTGGTCCTTTTCGACCGCCGCATTGAGGTGCGCGATGGCTGCTTCGAATTCGGCGCACTTCAGGTATTCGCTTCCAACGGAAAAGCGCAAGAGCGCGCCGTCCCTGGGCGTGCCTACGAGCTTCAGAAGATTGACTATCTGCCGTGAAGTCATCGGGGATACCGGGATGCTGGCGCCGCCCAGCCGAGCGCGGATATTATAACCGCTCGCCTCCTGCGGACTTGATGCCCGACATGACACGATCGACGATTTCCACCTTGGATGCTCCGGCTGCGATCGGCACCTATTCCCAGGCAGTGCGCGCCGGCGATACGCTGTATCTTTCCGGCCAGATCGGTCTCGACCCGGCAACCGGGCAGCTCGTCGACGGAATCGAGAACCAGATCCATCGTGTTTTCGGCAACCTGAAGGCCGTAGCGAAGGCCGGTGGCGGATCGCTCGCCGATGCGGTCAAGCTCACCATCTATCTGACCGACTTGTCGCATTTCGCCCGCGTCAACGAGATCATGCCCCGATACTTCGACAAGCCGTATCCGGCACGCGCCGTGATCGGCGTCGCGGCGCTTCCGCGCGGCGCGCTGGTCGAGGCGGACGCGATCCTCGTGCTTCAGGGTTGACCGGGAATCGAGGGATCAGGCGTGCGGAAGGCTTCGGCTCGATCTTCGGGCAGCCGGACGGTTGTAGCGAAGCTCAGCAAACTCGGTATCCGTCGCGAATTCGATCTCGTGCTGCACCTGCCTTTGCGTTACGAGGACGAGACGCGTGTCACGCCGATCACGAACGCGCCTCCTGGCTTGCCCGTCCAGGTGGAAGGCACGGTGCGCTCGACCGAGATCGTGTACCGTCCGAGGCGTCAGTTGGTCTCGCGGATCGAGGATTCCACGGGCGAACTGGCGCTGCGCTTCTTCAATTTCTATGGAAGCCAGGCCAAGGCCCTTGAGCCCGGTGCGAAGGTGCGCGCGTTCGGTGAAGTGCGCACGGGCTTTTTTGGTGGGGAGATGATCCATCCGCGCTTTCGCGTGCTGCATGGAGCGGCTCCGCTGCCGACGGCGTTGACGCCGATCTATCCGACCACGGAAAGACTCACGCAAGCTCGGCTGCGGTCCCTGATCGAAGACGCGCTCGCGCACGCACAACTCGATGACACGCTGCCTGAAGAAGTCTTGAAGCCGCTCGGCCTGTGCGGTTTTCGCGAGGCGGTCGACACCCTGCATCATCCCCGCCCTGGAGCGGATGAGGAGGCTCTCAGCGGCCACACGCTGCCTGCGTGGAGGCGCATGAAATTCGATGAGCTGCTGGCGCAGCAGCTCTCCATGCGCAAGCACTACCGTGAACGCAAGGCGCGCAGGGCGCCCGTGCTTGAGGCGCCGCTCGAAAAAGGGCGTCGCCGTACATCTGCTCTGATCGAGCGGCTGCCGTTCGAGCTGACGCGAGCGCAGCAGCGCACCTGGGGAGAGATCGAACGCGATCTCGCGCAGCCGCACCCCATGCATCGCCTGCTGCAGGGTGACGTCGGCAGCGGCAAGACAGTCATTGCCGTCCTTGCCGCCTTGCGCGCGGTCGAAAACGGGCTGCAGGCTGTCGTGATGGCGCCCACCGAGATTCTGGCCGAGCAGCACTTACGCAAGTTCAGCGAATGGCTCGGACCCCTCGGCCTGGAAATCGCGTGCCTCACGGGAAGCCAGACCAAGAAAGAGCGCGAGTCGGAGCGCGCTGCGATTGCCTCTGGAAGGGCCGCTGTCGCAATTGGCACGCATGCGCTCTTCCAGGAGGGAGTTCAATTTCGTTCTCTGGCCCTTGCCGTTGTCGACGAACAGCACCGCTTCGGCGTCGCCCAGCGCCTGGCGCTGCGCACCAAAGGAGAGGAGCCGCACCAGCTGATGATGAGCGCGACGCCGATTCCGAGGACGCTCTCGATGAGCTACTACGCCGATCTCGATGTGTCGGTCATCGACGAGCTGCCACCCGGAAGAACGCCCGTGCTTACGAAACTGGTCGCGGATTCGCGCCGCGCGGAAGTCGTGCGACGCATCCGCGAGGCCTGCGGCGCCGGAGGCCAGGCTTACTGGGTGTGCCCGCTGATCGAGGAGTCCGAACAGCTACAGCTGCAGACGGCGCTCGAAACTCACGCTACGCTGAGCAGGGAGTTCCCGGAACTCGATGTGGGACTGATTCACGGGCGCTTGAAACCTGCAGAAAAAGCGCAGACGATGGCCGCTTTCCTGACAGGCCGGATCGACCTGCTGGTGGGAACGACCGTGATCGAGGTGGGCATGGATGTCCCCAACGCTTCGCTCATGGTGATCGAGCACGCGGAGCGCTTCGGCCTTGCGCAATTGCACCAGCTGCGCGGGCGTGTCGGACGCGGCGCGACGCAATCCGTGTGTGTCCTGCTCTATCAGAATCCTCTCGGGGAAACCGCCCGCAAGCGGCTGCGGGTGATTTTCGAGAATGCCGACGGATTCGTCATCGCACGAGAAGATCTCAAGCTGCGCGGTCCCGGCGAATATCTGGGCGCCCGCCAGAGCGGAGCGCCGTTGTTGCGCTTTGCCGATCTTACCGAGGACGCAGGCCTGGTCGAACCGGCGCGCTCGGTGGCCGAGACGCTCCTCGCCGACCATCCCGAGTCGGCAGAACGGCACCTCGAGCGCTGGCTCGGTGGGCGCGGCGATTTTTTAAGTGCATGAGGCCTGCAGACTACAATGCGCTCGCCATGAATCTCGCCGCTCTCGCCGCCAGGCTGACGCTGTACGAGCGCCTGATGCGGCTCGACAAGCCGATCGGCACGCTGCTTCTGCTGTGGCCCACGCTGTGGGCGCTGTGGCTGGCGGGGAACGGCCGCCCGCAGGGATGGATCGTATGGATCTTCGCGCTGGGGACGCTGCTCATGCGCTCGGCCGGGTGCGTGATGAACGACCTCGCTGACTGGCGCTATGACGCTCGCGTAGAGCGCACGCGGAACCGACCGCTCGCCACGGGGTTGGTGAGCCGACGCGAAGCCTGGATTCTCGCCTCGGCACTGACGCTCGCCTCCTTCGGGCTGGTGCTGTCGCTCAACCGGCTTACGGTACTTCTCTCATTTGCCGCGCTCGGCCTTGCGGCGACCTATCCCCTGACCAAGCGATTTCTTGCGATTCCGCAGGCCTATCTCGGAATCGCGTTCGGCTTCGGCATTCCGATGGGGTACGCCGCAATACTCGGAACCATCCCGGCCGAGGGCTGGTGGCTGCTCCTTGCCAACATCTTCTGGGCGATCGCCTACGATACCGAATACGCGATGGTGGATCGCGAGGATGATCTGCGCATCGGCATCAAGACAGCTGCAATCACCCTCGGCCGATACGATGTACCTGCGGTAATGGCTTGCTACGGCGTGATGCTCGCGCTGCTTGCGGGCATCGGCCTGCACCGTGGGCTGGGTCTGGTCTACTATCTGGGTCTCGCCGGGGCCGCCGCATTCATGACGTATCACTATCGCCTCATCCGCGACCGCGGCCGGGAAGCCTGCTTCAAGGCGTTCAATCACAACAACTGGGTCGGCGCCATCATTTTTGTCGGAATTTGTGTCGACCTCGCGATGAGGCGGGGATTCCCATGGACCTGAATCTCGACCGACGGCGCCGCCACAGCAACGATCGTCTAGAGAGATGAGATACGGCGACCTGCGCGATTTTCTGTCGCAGCTCGAGCGCGCAGGCGAGCTGAAGCGGGTGCGCGCCGAGGTCGATCCGAAGCTCGAAATAACCGAAGTCTGCGACCGCGTGCTCAAGGCGGGTGGCCCGGCGCTGCTCTTCGAAAAGCCCAAGGGCCACACGATCCCAGTGCTCGGCAATCTGTTTGGCACGGTGCGCCGCGTCGCGCTTGCCATGGGCGCGGAAATAGGCGCGGATCCACGCGAGGCGCTGCGCGACATCGGAAAGCTCCTGGCGTTCCTCAGGGAACCGGAACCGCCCACGGGATTTCGCGACGTGCTCGAGCGCTGGATTCCGATCGGAAGACAAGTGATGCACATGGCCCCGAAGGAAATTTCGCGCGCTCCGTGCCAGCAGGTCGTGTGGGAAGGGAAGGAAGTCGACCTATCGCGCCTGCCGATTCAGACGTGCTGGCCCGAAGACGCAGGACCGCTCATCACGTGGGGATTGACGGTAACGCGCGGGCCGCGCAAGGCGCGTCAGAATCTCGGCATCTACCGCCAGCAACTGATCGCTCCGGACAAGCTCACCATGAGGTGGCTTCCCCATCGCGGTGGCGCGATCGACTTTCGCGAACATTCCGAGACGCGGCCGGGTGAGCCCTTTCCGGTGGCAGTGGCGCTCGGCGCCGATCCCGCGACGATTCTCGGCGCGGTTACGCCGGTGCCCGACACCCTCTCCGAATACCAGTTTGCCGGGCTGCTGCGCGGCTCGCGCACCGAGCTTGCAACCTGTCTCGGCTCGGATCTGCAGGTGCCGGCGTCAAGCGAGATCGTGCTCGAAGGCGCGATTCGGCCGGGCGAAACCGCGGTTGAAGGTCCGTTTGGAGATCACACTGGCTATTACAACGAGAAGGAAACCTTTCCCGTGTTTACGGTGGAGCGCGTCAGCATGCGCCGCGAGCCGATCTACCACTCGACCTACACCGGCAAGCCCCCGGACGAGCCGGCGGTGCTCGGCGCAGCGTTGAATGAAGTGTTCGTGCCGATCCTTCAGAAGCAGTTTCCCGAGATCGAGGACTTTTACCTGCCGCCAGAGGGGTGCTCCTACCGGCTTGCTGTGGTGAGCATGAAAAAGCAATACCCCGGACATGCCAAGCGGGTGATGTTCGGAATCTGGAGCACTTTGCGGCAGTTCATGTATACCAAGTTCATCATCGTGACCGACGATGACGTCGATATTCGCGAGTGGAAGGAGGTCGTGTGGGCGCTGACCACGCGCGTGGACGCGAAGCGCGACGTGCTCATCGTCGAAAACACCCCGATCGACTATCTCGATTTTGCGAGCCCGGTCGCGGGGCTCGGATCGAAGATGGGAATCGACGCCACCAACAAATGGCCCGCGGAAACTCTGCGCGTCTGGGGTCGGCCGATCGCGATGCAGGCCGAAGTGAAAAACCGCGTCGACCGACTCTGGAAGGACCTCGGTCTGTAGCGGCGCCCAAACAAGAAACACCCGAAACAAAAAACCGGGAGAGTTTCCCGGTTTTGGGACTGAATCGCGCTCAGAATTTGAAAATACCGCTGGCCGAGATCATCTTCGCATTGGCCCGGCCGGAACAGCTTGCAACGCTGGGGGTGCATGCGCTGCCGACCCTGCCGAAATTTTCGTACTCGATGCGGAAGCCGTCCTCACCGCCGAAAAAATATTGGACCCCGAAGCCGGACAGCAGGCTGGTTTGGTCACCGAGAACGCCGACGCCGTTATTCCCAACAACAAAACCCACGTTGTAGAACGTTATTCTTGCCTGGGAAAAGAAGGCTCCCAATCGGCCATAAAAGGAGAAGTTGTTGGTCAACGGAACCGTTGGCAAAGCCGAGAACCCCCATCCCGTTACTTTGTAGTCGTCTAGCTGAGTGACATTTGTAGTCGTGTCCGTGTATTTATACTGAAATTTGCCGACGGAAACATAGCTCACCTCGGCAGCCCAGTTCCTGTTGATCTGGTAACCGAGAAATCCCTTGAAACCCGCATCAAACTCCTTCTTGCTTTCGTCGACACCGGCTACTCCGGCTTTGAAATCCGCCGGATAGAACTGAACCCGGGAGTAGCCGACTCCCAGGCCCGTGTACCAATAAGGGTCCGCGGCATAAGTGGAGCACACGCCCGACAGCAGCAGTGCTGCGGCCGTGCAACGCAGAGCGGGGTGTTTCATCTAGCAGGCCCCTTTTTCCCTCTTGAATGCCCGGAACCAGTCTGAAAATTGAGTCTTGGCGACACCGCGGCACTGTAATCCAAGGGGGAAACTTGTGTCAAGCCAAGACTTTGGCAAACCTATGTAATCCAACTTCTGCACATTACAGGTTTATTCTCGGAATTTGGATACTTATCGCCAACGGGTGCAGCAAGGCATCGGAAAATATTCGGTGGCCCCAACCGCATTTCGGAGCGGCGCCCGGGCAGGTCCCCGGCGGGGGTGAAGGGGAGCAGTGAATATTGAAAGTGTGGGACCAGGCGGGACCAGCCAGGGCCTGTTGGGATAGGACCTTGAGAGGTAAGGGGATTGCAGGTAGCCGGACCGGCACGGATCGGCGGGCTAGTCATTTCTGAAACACAGGAGAAAAGACCGCCGTGAGCAGTCATTCTTGAAAGTCGGCGGGACCGCGAAGATGGCACTCGATTGAGGACTCAAGTGCCCTCGTAAATCGGCTGTTAACTACCCCCCTTCTAAAACGGCCAAGGGATCGGGTCCTTCAGATTGCTGACCCGTACCGGATCCCAGCACTGTATCGGCCGGCGGTGCAGGCTGGAGCAGCTCTGCTGCGCCAGGATGCCGTCGATCGTGAAGCGCCGCGAGATGAAGACGCCGGCCCAAGGCGATGAAGTTGCGCTGCGTGGTGCTGACGACGTAGCGCGTGCGCTCCAACTGCTCGGGCGAGCGTTGTTCGCGCGCGTAGAGGTAGCGGATGTAGAGGATCGGCTGGCTGCCCTCGTAACGCACCAGGGCATTTGACGCCGTCGCGCTTGGGATCGACCCGCTTGCACTCGTAGTTGATGTCGTCGAATGGATGCGCGAACGCGGGGCGCGGCGAAGAGGGCGGCGAGGAGGACGGCGGTGATTGTCTTCACGGGGATCTCCGGGCGTTCAGTCTAGAACAAAAAACCCGCTGCTCTGAGCCGGGCTCGCCCGACTTGGCTTTGATCCGACGGATGGTCCCTCTGGGTGGTCTTGTATTTGCGCGCGAGCTGCCTCGCCGTCATCTCCTCGCTGTCGCGCAGGATCTCGTCCCTCATGAGCACGCGCCGTTGCCGGACGTCCGAGCGGGATATCTATGCGGCGTTCCGCTCGCCGATCGAAGTCCCAGGCATGCGCGAGCTTGAGCGCCGTCTCGAGGCCGATCGCCTTCGCGATCTCGTTGTCCGCATCGACGTTCTTCGGCAGCGGCAGGTAGGTCAGCGTACCGCCGAAATGGTCGACGAGCTTCATCGCAGCCGCCAGGCCGATCGCCTCGACGATCTTGGTGAGCGGCGCGTACATTGTTGGCCCTTAGCGGATCTATTCGAGCCCGCGGTTCACGGTTCGAGCCCTTCACGCGCGAGCCAATACCGGTGCACCGCAGATTTCCCAGGCGCGCGCTCGGCGCCGAACCGCTCACGGCAAGCCTTGGCGATGGCCACAAAGGTCATTGTTTCGAGCGCCAGATCGACGAATAGCCGCACTTCAGAATCCCGAAGGACTTTGAATGGCACGCCCGGCAGATGGCGACGGCGACGCTCGTCCGCCGAGAGCAATCTGGCTTTCTGCACAGTCTTTTTTTTCAAGTAACCGCCTTCGATTCCGGCGGCTTTTTGTCGTCCCGTTTTGAGCGAGCCCACGCCGCCATTTTCTCAAGCACTGCGACTGCCTTGCCCGCGCGCCGACCCTCGAGGAAGCGCACGTGCGAAACGTGGAAGTGCCTCTCGAGCCATTGGCCCAGGCGCAGATCATCGTCTGCGCCACTGTAGGCCTTCCAGAGTGAGAGGATCTTGCCTACCTGCGCGGGGGTGGCCATGCCTTCCCGACGGGCAATCTGCATGCGGCTATTGACGTTGCGAAAACCTAGGCGCTCGAACTCGGCCATCACCGCCTCGAACCCTAGCTCATCCAAGTCGGACGATGAGCGGACCCCCGCCGCCCGGAGCAACAGCGCGCGGTAATCCGCGTCGGCCATCTGCAGTTGGCTCTTCGCGACGTGGATCACTGCTGTTCGCTGCTTCGGGATGGGCACGGGGGTTTTCCCTTTTAGTGGGCTAGGCGTGGGAGCCTGGACCGCATTTGTCGCCGCGTCATGCTCTAGTGAGATTGCAGACGACCGATCCCCCTGGGGCGCGAGCTTCGTCTTCTGGCAGCACCAGCCGGATCGCCTCGGTGTAGTCCTTGAGCATTGAAAACAGCCCTTGCAGTTCAGAGCGTTTGAGCAGATTCATCTGTTCATCGGCGCCCTCGAGGCACTCTGAGCTGCACAGGGAGGCGAGGCAATCCAATGCCGTGGAGAGATTGAGCAGGCAGTGGTAGGGGTCGCGTTGGATAACCGGCAGTTTTTCGTCTGGCATTTGCATCTCCTTTCTAAAATTGCTCAACATCGATCGTTTAGTCACTCAACCCAAGCGCGCTAGCAACCGAGTGCATGAGCTGATGGTCCAGCGCTCGCTTTTTCTCGAGCGCATAGCTTCGCGCCTGCCGCAAAATCGTAACGAGCCCGCGCAGGGCGAGCGGGCCGAGCGCCAGCTGGCGCCCATACTCACGTCCGGCCCCGTCACAGACGCCGAAACTTTTCAAAACTGCATCGGCATCGGCCTCGGTGGGATGCGGAAGGTGCAGCTTCATCCCTACTCGACTGTGAAGTTGGGCGAACATGGCGTGCCGATGCTGTCCGGCGATCGTTGAAAACACCATCTCGTTCCCCATCAGAACAAGCCCCACGCCGGCCTCGTCGAGGAAAACCCGTACGAGATCGAGGGCCTCCGGGCGGAGCGATTGGCACTCGTCCAGAATAAGCAAGTCGCCCGGACTTAGGTGATAGACCAGCGAGCGCATGAGAGCAACCTTGCGGTAACTGTCAGCCAGGGCAGACGGATAAACACGTTCGGCGATCACCACCAGCATCGATGTAGGCGTTGCTACGCCTAGAAGGTTGACGTGGTAGGCCGTGGGACGCTTATCCTGCACATAACGAAGGGCGGTGGTTGTTTTCGATACGCCTGCTGCACCGTAGACCAACACGAGGGCCGGCCTCTCCTGAGCGTGTGCGCAGGCCTGATAGATGCGTTTTGAGGTCGGGGTTTCAATCAATCCCGGCTCGGGTCCATCGACAGAGATGTTCTCGACCCGCTCGGGTGCATCGTCGAGAACGTCGATCTGCTTTTTTAGCCTGGCGACTGTCATTGGGTCTTATCCTTCACCTGTGCGGCGTTTGCGACTGAGGATGGTCTCTAAAATCTCGTCCCTCGGGATGACGGCCGCCTTGGGTTTTTCCGGCCGATAGTGTCGTTCCGGGCGAACCAGAGTGACGACATTCGGCGTGGGCAGCACCGCTTCGGTGATTTCGGCCTGGAGTGGATCCGGCACATCCGGCGGCGTGATCCATGCGCGCGCCTTGCTCATCTTCGTATGAGCGGCGGCCTGGTCCCGCCTGGCCTTCAGAAATTGTGCGCGCCCCCTGGCGTGAGTCTTCGCAGCCTCTTGATCGCGGAAACCCTTCTTCGCTCCGATCGGAGCTTCGCAAATGAAACGCTCGCCCTCAAAGACGGCAACCGGTTCGGCGGCGTCCTCCGGATTGAATCGCACCACATACTTACGATCGCGCGGTAGCTCGGCGAGAGGCTCGGCCCAATACCGATTCCCCATGATGTGCACCGCTCCTTCGCGATCCAGTTTCATACTTTCGACAGCCAGGAGGCAGAGCCGCAGAAGCTCGCGCGTGGGTTGACGGGGCGCGCATTGCGGCAGGAGCGCCTCGTAGACCGCGCGCGGGGAGCGGTTTTCCATCGAGTCGCCTCGGTGCGGGCGAGCGTGGTACTCCGCGAGGGTCTCCTCGAGGAGCTTGCGATACTGTTCGATCGGCACCGCCTTCGCCGGGTCGCAATCTTCCGGCCGCGCGTCGGGTCGGTTGCCGCAATAGGCACCGTCGAAACGCCGCTCGGCTTCGGCGAACAGTCGGAAGAAAGACTCAATAGGTTTTGCTCTGCCACGGTATGGCGACGCGAACATCACGTTGATCCCCATTAGGGTGAAGATCCCCGGCACGTCGTCTTCTTTAATCTTGCCGCGAAAACGGGTCGGCGCACCGCCGGTCAAAAGTTTGCTGGCAAATGCGCGTGAGTTGTCCACTAGTACTTCCTTGGGGATTGCACGGCATCGTTCCGCGGCCGCCTTGAACGCGAGCCGGATCGCGTTTGCGCCCTCGGTGCGCACGATCACGTACGCAAGGATGCATCGGCTGCGCAGCTCCATCCAAGGGATCACTATCGGTCGGCTGATCGTGCCATCCTCCCAGCGGCAGAAGAGGTCCGCTTTACGCCCGTCGCAGCACCAGATATCGTGAAGACCAAGGCTGCCGTAGTCGCGGCGCTGCGTAGGGTAGAGGTTTTCGAAGGCCTCTTTCCCACCGCGCGTCATCGCGTGTAACCACCGGGGCTCGCGCTTGATGAGCCGCTTCACCGTGTGATAGCTGGGCACCGTCCAGGACCGCTCCGCCGCGATCAGAAGGAGGCGGCGATAAATCGGCAGCAGCGCGGGCTGCGATAGTTTGAAATATTCCGCCTTGATCCATTCGTAGGCAGCGGCGCTGATCTCTGTGCTGAGCACCCAGCCTTTGTGCTCGGGGACGAGTGCGACTAGCCAGTCGCCGGCGTCAAGGTTCCTGCATTTGCCGACCCAATTCCGAACGGTCGAGACGGATGCGCCGGCCTTCCGCGCGGCCGCCGCGTAGCGCTCCAGCTCCGGCACATTCTGGCCGTCGAAGGACCGGAACAGCCGCACAATTTCCAAGCGCCGCTTCGCCTCGACCTGCTTGGGAGTTTTCAGCTTGGTGAATGCGGCGTGCCGAGCCGCGCGCTCTTCCTGCGTCCAGGGCCGGTTGTTAAAGCGCTCGCGGTTTTTGCGCGGCTTTGTCTTTGCCATTTTTGAGCCTGATTTACCGGGCGATACGTCTCTCCGCTCGTTCATTCTCGGAAGGCAAAGCACCACGCTTCAGGCCAAGCAACACGGCGATCTTGTGGGAGCGCCCGCGCTTACCCTTATTTCGCCCAGAGAGAACGCTGAAGACCTGATTGGGTGAGAACCCGCGCGCTATAGCCCAACCGGTGATCGATTCGCCCCTGAAGTCAAAGTCTGCTCGAACCGCGGCCGCCGTTTTGAGTTCCGTTTTGAGTTTCATGGTTCGTGGTATAAGTGGAGTGGTAAAGCTAAACGATAACACACAATCTGTGTTAGATCAAACGCGGACAACATGAAATCTGTGGTCAGCTTCGAGGTCGTAATGCAGAGGCTAAGAGGGGCGCTCAATCTGGAGAGCGATAAGCAGCTCGCAGCGGCGCTCGGATTGAAGGCGAACGCGTTCTACAACAGGAAAAGCTCCGGGTCGTTGCCGTTTGAAAACGTTCTCGACCTCGCGGATAAACACCAAATGTGTGTTGACTGGATCTTCTTCGGCCTCGGGAATCCATTTCGCGAGCCAGGGGCGGCCAGCGTAAAGCCCGTTGCCTCGGTCGACGAGGCGCTCATGGGGGAAGTGGGGCTCGAGCTCGCGCGCGCCTTTCAGGGCTACGAGAGCACATCCGCAGGCGCAAGGGTTTCGCCCTCACCGATCCGGGCACCGACCTCGTCGGCGCGCTCGACCAGGCCAACTACTGCATCTGGTGCCACACGCAGCCAGGATCAAGCGGGGCTGGAGCGCGCACATCTACACTCGTTGCTCGCGGCGATGATCTACAACAAGACAGCCTTTATTGAGAATGCGAAACTGCGCAGCAAGGCCGTCCGGACGGAGGCCTTAAGCATGGCCTCGGTGGTCGAACTATCCGATAAAATTAAGTCCGCATCTCGATCACCTGGCCGACCGGAGGCTCGCGCAACAACGAGATCATCAAAAAAGGCATCTCGAATCCGCGCCCGAAAAGCGTAGCCGCCCAAGACCCCGGCCGGGCCCGGAAAACCGGCCCGAAATCCGCAAAAGGCAAAATCGCCTGGCGCCCCGATCGGCGCCCTGGACGCCCCAACCCCCCGGCCGAAACCGGCCACCCCCGTTAACCCCCGTTAAATCGCTTCGTTTGGCCATCCTGAACGGTCGCCCGGACATTTCCGGTCGGCCCGTTAACCCCGATTTTGGGCTTTCGGCTTTTCGCGATCCGATTTTCGGCGCCAATTTGACGCCGCGGGCCCCCCCCTTCCCGGCAAGCTAGACCGCGTCATCATTTCCGACGGAGGGTTTCCTGTCCGCCCTTGGCAGCGCCCCGCCCCGCCCCCTAATCTCTGCGGCTACACGCCCAAGTAGAAGAGAGGGATCGGATGAAGCCCGCGGAAAACACACCAGCGCTTGGCGCCCACATCAAGCACCAAAAAGCGCTTTCAGCCTTGCGGCGCCAAATTACCTCAATCCAGGACAAGGTCGACGAGCAGGCGCGGATCGAGGGCGAGACTGCGGCGAAAATTCCCACCGTCAACGGTTTCGATGTGGAGCTGGAGGACCTGGCCGCCGCAGAGGTCCTCGGGAAAATCACCCCCGCAGAGCACAAGACTCGACGCGAAGAAATTGCGAAACGTCGCGCGTCAACTGAGCGAACGGCCGCCGCTATCGAGAAGGAGGTAGCCGCCGTGCGCCCAGCGCTCGGTGGTTTGCGCCGCCTCCTGACGCAGGCCAAAGCTGACCTGGAGAAACTCGAGCGAGACACCAGCGATCGCTACGGCGATGCGCTCCTTGAACAGGCCGAGCTCGTCGGCGCCGAATACGCCGCAGCGGCCCTCGAGGTTTGGAGGCGCTATCTGCAGCTTCGAGCGCTGCATGGATTTCTATTGGCCGCTCGCGGAAGAGACATCGCGGGCCTGCAAATGTACGGGCTATTGCTGCCGACCTTCAGCCTGGAGAGCCACAAGGATTTCGAGAGCGGGACGTGGCCGGGTTTCGTGTGCGGTTGGGAGTTGGTCGCCAACGATAATAGGCCCCTGCAAGCCGCCGCTGAGGTGGAGCGCGAGCGCCTCCGTGCGCTCGGAATCTGACCGATTTCTTTTCGAGCGATGCCGAAGCTCGATTCGCAAAAGATCATGAACGTCCGCCGCGCAGGAACTACTCTGCGCGCGCTTTGGCGTAGCGCCGGCCGGCCTTCCCTGCCCCTGCCCGGCGGCACAGGGTTGTGCTGGCGCTTTTTTCTTCGCATGGCCGAACGACCGACTGACCGTGGGCCAGCATGCACGACGTGAGGCTCAAGGTCGGCGGAGGCGACTATGGTGGTTGGAAGTCGGTGCGCATCTCGCGCGGCATCGAGCAGATCGCGGGCGGCTTCGAGGTAAGCGTATCGGAGATCTGGCCTGCCCAGGATCCCGCGCGGGATCTCGTCAAGATCAAGCCGGGCGATGCCTGCGCGCTCGAGGTGGACGGTACGACGGTCATCACCGGCTTCGTTGACGAGGTGCGCATTTCGCATGACGCGACCTCGCACCAGGTGTCGATCGCCGGCCGCGATGCGACCGGGGACCTAGTGGATTGTGCGGCCATCTTCAAGTCCGGTAGTTGGATCAACGCGACTATGGAAACGATCGCTTCGGACCTGTGCATTCCCTACAGCATTCAGGTCCGGATCGATACCGATACCGGCGAGCGGCTGTCAGTTTTTAACGTCATTCAGGGCGAAACCGTGTTCAATTGCCTCGATCGCCTTGCGCGCGATCGCGGCGTGCTTCTCATTTCCGACGGCCTCGGGGGCCTGGTCATCACGCGCGCCGGCACCGATCGCGCGGCGCCGCTAGTCATCGGCAAGAATATTCTCTCGGCCGAGGCAACGCTTTCGTTTCGCGATCGCTACTCGGTCTACATTGCGATGGCACAAGGCACGGGCACCGACGACGGCGCGGGACCGGCCACGTGGGTCAGTCCCAAGGCGCGCGTTGTCGACGCGACGATGGCGGAATCGCGCTTTCGTGCGCACATCATCCATCACGACAGCTACGTTGAGGGCGCCGTCTCGCTCGAACGGCGCGCGCAGTGGGAGGCAAACGTGCGGGCAGGGCAGTCAGTGGGCGTCAGGGTAAAGACGCAGGGCTGGACCCAGGGCGCCAAGGCGCTGCTGTGGCAGCCCAACCAGATCTCGCACGTCGTCGATCAGGATCTCCGCCTGGATAGCGACATGCTCATCAAGGCCGTGCATTTCTCGCTCGACGAGCAGGGTAGCGTCACCGAGCTCGAGCTCACCGACCCGCTCGCCTTCACGCTCATTCCGATGCCGATCAATAAGGGCAACTGGATGTCTCTCGCGCGTGTGGCGAAGCCGACGGAATCGGGTCTACCGAAACAACTCGGGGGGCCGCCGTCATGAAAGAGATTCGGCGCGTGGTCGATCTCGCTCACCCCGTCACCTACAGTCACGGCGCTTTTAAGAAGCCCGTGACTATCACCCGCCTCGTGCTCAATATGCCAAGCTCGATGAAGAAGCTGCGCCGGCTTGGGCGCCCGGTGGCCACGATCGATTACTACATTCAGTTGCTCTCGCTTATGGCCGGGCTTCCAGTAAAGGTCATTGAAGAGATCGACGCCAGCGACTTGAAACCGGGCATTGTCGCGGTCTACGAAATATTGCGTTCTCATCACGCGTATAGCGGAATTTCGTTGCCGCCGATGCTCGGGGGTGCCGACCAGTGAGCGCGCTCAAACTCAGCTTCATCGTCGAGGCGATCGACCGCGCCACCGCCCCGATCCGAGGAGCGAGCACTGCGGGGCCGATCTCGCGCGTGACCCGCAGCTGGAGCAACCTGCCCGCGGCCGAGGAGATAGCATGAGCAAGGAAGCGCGCACGCTCGCCCTCAAGCACCCGGTGGAGGTGAAGAACACCGACGGCGACGTCATCGAGACCCTCACCAGTCTCTCGTTCTCGCGTTTGAACGGCCGCAAGATGCGCGCGGTCGATGCCGCCAAGGGCGAGGTGGGCAAGACGCTCGCGCTGATCGCCGCGAGCTGCGGCATCCCGCCCTCGACCGTAGACCTCCTCGACGCCGAGGACATCACCGCGGCAGGGGAGATCCTCGCCGATTTTTTGGGTCTGTCCCCGCCAACTGGCGGGAAGTGATCGCGGGGATCGCGTTCACGCTCCACACCCCGCTCTCGGAGCTGCTCGACATGGAGACGGACGAGCTACTCGAATGGCACCGCGAGGCGGTAAAGATCAACGAGAAGTTGAATAGGTGAAAACTGATGGCCCTAAAACTTAGCTTCATCATCGAGGCGATCGACCGCGCCACCGCGCCGATCCGCGCGATCAATCGCATGCTCGAAAGCACGACCGGGCCGATCTCGCGCATCAACAAGAGCTGGGGGAATCTATCGGGCCAGGTGCGCGGCATCGCGACGAACTTTACGCTGATGACGGGCGCCGCCGCCGGCGCCTTCTATCCGCTGCACCAGGTGATCGGCGAAGGCAGCCGGATTAACAATTTCTCCAAGATGCTGTCGATCGGCACGACGGAGTTCCAGCGGCTCGCCTACGCGATCACGCAGGATGGCGGCAGCATCGAGGACGCCGCGAATGCGCTCACGTTCTTCCAACAAAATGCAGTCCATGCGGCTACGGGCAACCAGGAGATGGCGGAATGGTTCAGGCGGGCAGGCGTGAGCGTGGAGTTCCTGCGAGCCAACGTCAACAAGGCGGGCGGCGTGCAAATCATGCTCGAGAAGTTCGCCGACGGCATGAAAGGCCTGGCCGGCCCGTTCCAACTGGATCTTTCGAAGTCGGTGCTCGGCAGAAGCGGCCCGAGATTGCTCCAGACTTTAGCGAATGGCGCGAAGGGCCTGAAAGCGGCGGGCGACGAGGCCGCGTCGCTCGGCATCATCATCGATCCCGCCGATATTGTGAAAATGAACCAAGCCGGCAACAGCATGCAAAAGATCTGGCGCGTGCTCAACAGCCTGACCGCTGTGATCGCCACCGCGGCCATCCCGCTGATCGAAAAGGTCACACAGGCGGTCATCGAATGGGGAAAGGCGAACCGCGGCCTCACGCTGGAGCGCTGGACGCGCATCTTCTCGCAGCTCGAAGAGGGCCTGCCGAAGATCATCACGGCAGTGGTGCAGCTCGCTGCGGTGCTCGGTGCTGTATTCGGCTTCCTCAATACCTTCGCCGAGTTTTTGGGCGGGTGGGACAAGATCATCATCGGTTTAGTGGGGGTGAAGTTCCTCATGCTGATCGTTGCGGTGGTGCAATTGGGCGCCGCGGTCTTGGGGGTGGTGCCCGCCATCGTGGCGTTCGGCGTCGCGTTCGCCGCGCCGATCGCCGCGGTGCTGGCACTCGCCGCCGCCGCCTACCTGATTTACAGGAACTGGGTGCCGATCTCGGAATTTTTCACGGAGCTCTGGGAAAAAATCACCAAGGTCGTCACCAAGCTGAGTTTTAACGTCGGGCGTTTCACCCCCGCCGGCATCCTGACGAACGTGGTCACCGGCGCAATTGGGCCGGGGCCGGGGGGTGGGGGGAAGGACCTCGGCGGCACTCTCAAGATCGAAATCGATCAGAAAGGTCGGGCCAGCGTGACCGAGCTGACGCGCAACAGCGACGCTCTGGATTTCGAGGCGTATCTCGGTCCATTGATTTTGTCGCCATGAATGGTCGAGGGTTTGAGGGGGGTCCGCTCGCCTTTGCAGAGAGGGCCGAGTTCCCGGAATGACCAATGATTGAAGACGCCAGACTTCTGGACGCCTCCGGCAAGCCGATCGAGAAAGAGATCGCGACGATCGAGCGCGATGTCAATCGTCTCTTCTTCGGCAACGTTCTCACCAACGACGACGAGACGCTTCTTACGCGCGGCCAGGGCAGGGGCCTGAAGATCTACGACGAGCTGCGCCGCGACGCGCAGGCCGGCGCGGTTCTCAATAAGCGCGAATTTGCGGTGATCGCACGGCCGTGGGATGTTACAGCGGCGAGCCATGACACCAACGACATCGCTGCGGCCGAGCTGGTGCGCTTAAACTTGAAAACGCTGCAGTTCGACCGCATCAGCCGCGAGCTGCTCGATGCCACGCTCAAGGGCTTTGCGGTGGGCGAGATCATGTGGGGTTTGCGCGATAACCTCATCGTCGCCCTCGACGTGATAGCGCGCAATCAGCGCCGCTTCAGCTTCGACCTGCAGCGCCGGCTGCGCCTGATCACGCGCGAACGCCCGGTGGAAGGTGAGGCGCTGCCCGAGCGCAAGTTCATCGTGCACAGCGTCGGCGCCAAAGAAGGCTCTCCCTACGGCAAGGGCATCGGCAGTGGGCTTTTCTGGCCGGTGCTCTTCAAGCGCAAGGACATCAGCTTCTGGCTGATCTTCGCCGACAAGTTCGGCTCACCGACATCGATCGGCCGCTATCCCGTCGGCACGGGCCTGCTCGAACAGGAGAAGCTGCTCCACGCCCTGCGCGCGATCGCGCAGGACGCTGGGGTCATCGTGCCGGTCGGCACCGAGATCGAATTGCTCGAGGCGTCGCGCGCCAGTTCGATCGACACCTACGAGAAGCTCGCGCGCTACATGGACGAGCAAATTTCCGTGGCCGTGCTCGGTGAAACCATGACAACGGGCGCGCAGGCTGGTGGAGTGGGGGGCGGTCAGGCAAACGTACACAACGAGGTCAGGAAGGAGATCGCGCAGGCCGACGCCGATCTGCTCTCCGAAACTCTCAACAACACGCTGGTGAAGTGGATCGTCGAATACAACCTGCCGGAAGCTGCGCCGCCGAAGGTCTGGCGAAGATTCGAGGAACAGATCGATCTCAATGCGCGCGCCGAGCGCGATGTCAGGCTCTATGGGCTCGGCTACAAGCCGAATCAGGAATACATCGACGAGACCTACGGCCCGGGCTGGAAGCCGCGAGCTTGAGAACATCGACCCGACACCGCTCGCTCGTGGCTATCGCGGAAAGCAATCTCCCAAAGAGCCTTATAAGAATCGCGAGGGAGATCGGCGTTCGCAAAACGCTAAAACTTGTGAAACTGTTCGGGGGCACGCGCCTCTACTTTCCGGTAAAACCGGAAAGGCTACCGGCCACGCATCCTCTGCTGCAGGCGATTGATCTGGAGGACGCCCGAAAGCTCGGCCTGCTGTTTCGCGGCCAGCAGGCCCCGACTATTCCGGTGGCATCAAGGTACTCAACGCTGATTAGAAACACTGCGATCCGAGCCGACAGTCGCCGCCTTGACGAGAACAAGCTCGCCCGCAAATATGGCCTGACTGCACGCACGGTCCGCCGAATCCTCGCCGATCGTCGCGAGCTTTAATCTCTCGCTATGTGGGGCGACAAAGGCCCCCGCACCCGCGAGAAAAGGAACGCATGTCAACCTCCCGCTACATCCGCAACTTCAAGGCCGCGAGCGGACGCGCGGTCACCGCGGCGCCGGCCGGGGGCGTCAACAACCGCGTCATCGGCATCGCGATGGTGTCGGGCGTGGTCGGAGACATCGGGCAGATGATCGTGTCGCAGGGCAGCGTCCAAGGCTGATACGAAAAGCGATGCGCGAGTGAAGGCACTGCAGATCTTCAAGCCGGGCAAGCATAAGGCCTTCGACGGCCGCGTCATTTCGTTCGGCGAAGCGGAGCTGCGCGCCGCGGCGGCGGTCTACGATCCCGCGCTGCACGAGGCTCCGCTCGTCATCGGCCATCCCGAGAGCAATGCACCCGCCTACGGCCGAGTGAAGTCCCTCTCCTACTCGGAGCGCGTGCTCACGGCCCGAGCCCGACCAGGTGGACGCGCAATTCGCCGAGCTCGTGAACGCGGGCCGCTTCAAGAAAATTTCCGCGTGCTTCTACATGCCTGATGCGCCCAGCAATCCGAAGCCGGGCTTCTAGCCCTGGGGGCTTCCCGGTGCCCGACCGTCACCGCCTTGGCGGCGGCCCGCAAATACCGCCTCGATCCGCCGAATCCTCGCCGATCGTAGGGAGCTTTGACCCCTGCCTTAAATGGAGCGGTAAAGGCCCGGTTAACATTAGTTTTTTTGCCCCGGACCCCCGGAAAGTTTCAAAATCCACTGCAAAATGTTTCAAAAATCAGTGCTCGCGTACAGGGGGCTTGAAATTTGCCGACCTCGCCCGTATGATTAGCACTCGCTGGAGATGAGTGCTAACGTAGTTTCCCCTATTTATTCATGGCCACATTAGTTAGTGGTCGCTAACTTGTTCAAAAGGAGGACATCCAATGATGACCAAGATTCGTCCCTTGCACGACCGCGTCGTAGTGAAGCGCCTCGATGCCGAAAGCAAGTCTGCAGGCGGGATCGTGATTCCCGACACCGCCGGAGAAAAACCCGATCAAGGCGAGGTCGTTGCGATCGGCAAGGGCAAGATCCTCGAGGACGGCAAGGTGCGTCCGCTGGACGTCAAGGTCGGTGACCGCATCCTGTTCGGAAAGTACTCCGGGCAAGCCGTGAAAGTCGAAGGCACCGAGTATCTGGTGATGCGCGAAGACGACATCATGGGCGTCGTCGCGAAGTAAACCCTAACCATTCCAATTCAGGAGCAAACAATGCCTGCAAAAGACGTACGTTTCCACGAGTCCGCGCGGCACAAGCTGCTCGCCGGGGTCAATATCCTCGCCGACGCGGTCAAGGTGACCCTCGGCCCCAAGGGCCGCAACGTGGTGCTGGAGCGTTCCTTCGGTGCGCCGACAGTGACCAAGGACGGCGTGTCGGTCGCGAAGGAAATCGAGCTGAAGGACAAGTTCGAGAATATGGGCGCGCAGATGGTGAAGGAGGTCGCTTCGAAAACTTCGGATGTCGCGGGGGACGGCACGACCACTGCGACCGTGCTCGCCCAATCGATCGTGAAAGAAGGCATGAAGTTCGTCGCCTCCGGAATGAACCCGATGGACCTGAAACGCGGGATCGACAAGGCGGTCATCGCCGTCGTCGAGGAGCTGAAGAAGCTGTCCAAGCCCTGCACCACGAGCAAGGAAATCGCCCAGGTCGGCGCCATTTCCGCGAATGCAGATGAGGCGATCGGCAAGATCATCTCCGATGCGATGGACAAGGTCGGCAAGGAAGGCGTGATCACCGTCGAGGACGGCAAGGGTCTAGAGAACGAGCTCGAGGTGGTCGAAGGCATGCAGTTCGACCGTGGGTATCTCTCGCCTTATTTCATCAACAACGCGGAAAAGCAGATTTCGGTGCTGGAGGAGCCCTACATTCTTCTGCACGACAAGAAGATCTCGAACATTCGCGAGCTGTTGCCGATTCTGGAGCAGGTAGCCAAGTCCGGCAAACCGCTTCTCATCGTCGCCGAGGAAGTCGAAGGCGAAGCCCTCGCGACGCTGGTGGTAAACAACCTGCGCGGAATCCTCAAGACCTCGGCTGTCAAAGCTCCAGGGTTCGGCGACCGCCGCAAGGCCATGCTCGAAGACATCGCCATCCTTACCGGTGGCCAAGTCATTGCCGAAGAGGTCGGGTTGACCCTCGAGAAAGCGGGCCTCAAGGATCTCGGGCGCGCGAAACGCATCGAGGTCGCGAAGGAAGAAACCACGGTCATCGACGGAGCCGGCGATCCCAAAGCGATCGAGGCGCGGGTCAAGAACATCCGCACCCAGATCGACGAAGCGACCAGCGACTACGACAAGGAGAAGCTGCAGGAGCGAGTAGCCAAGCTCGCGGGTGGCGTGGCGGTCATCAAGGTCGGTGCGGCGACCGAAGTCGAGATGAAGGAAAAGAAGGCGCGCGTCGAAGACGCCTTGCACGCCACGCGTGCGGCGGTCGAGGAAGGCATTGTCGCAGGCGGCGGTGTGGCCTACATCCGCGCCCGGGTAGCGCTCGACACGCTCAAGGGCGAGAACCCCGATCAGGACGCTGGCATCAGGATCGTTACGCGCGCGCTCGAGGAACCGCTGCGCCAAATCGTGGCCAACTCCGGTGCCGAGCCTTCGGTCGTGATGAACAAGATTGCGGAAGGGAAAGGCAACTTCGGCTTCAATGCCCAGACCGAGCAGTTCGGCGATTTGGTCGAGATGGGCGTGCTCGATCCGACCAAGGTGAGCCGCACCGCGCTGCAAAACGCGGCTTCCGTCGCCGGCCTCTTGCTCACCACCGAGGCGATGGTTGCTGAGCTGGTCGAAGAGAAGAAGAATGCCGGGGGCCATGCCCACGGCATGGGCGGAATGGGCGGAATGGAAGGGATGGATATGTAAGGCGCGTAGCGCGTTACATATCCGGGCAGGTTTCGGAACAGGGGGAACAAGGTTCCCCCCGGTTACCCCCTCCTCGGTCTGCTACGAAGGCCCCGCTTCGGCGGGGCTTTCTTTGAGCGCTACGGCAGCAGCAGGGGCTTTGCTACACTGACCGCTCGTTGCAGCCCGTTCGCCCGGGCATTGAGAGGAGGAGGGTCCATGATCCGGCCAAGCATCAAGGGGCAGCGGCTGGCCGCGCTGTTTCTGCTGGGTTTCCTGCTGTTCAACTACCCGCTTCTCAATCTGTTCGCCGGCCCCGGCCAGGTGCTGGGCATCCCGGTGCTCTACGTCTATGTGTTCGCGGTATGGGCGCTGCTGATCGGGCTCATGGCGCTGGTAGTCCAAAAGCGCAATGACTGAGGGTCGATAGGACGTGCCGGCGGCCTGACGCCTTGGCCCATGCTCACCGCCCCCGTCATCGTCATCGCCTCCTTCGCCTACGTGGGGCTGCTGTTCGCGATCGCCTATTACGGCGACAAGCGCGCCGACGCGGGGCGCAGCATTATCGCCAACCCCTACATCTACGCGCTGTCGCTCGCGGTCTACTGCACGTCCTGGACTTTTTACGGCAGCGTAGGGCGCGCGGCGACGAGCGGCATCGGCTTCCTGCCGATCTACCTCGGGCCAACGCTGATGGCGGCGCTGTGGTGGTACGTGATGCTGAAGATCATCCGCATCAGCAAGCAGAACCGCATTACCTCCATCGCCGACTTCATTGCCTCGCGCTACGGCAAGAGCCAGATGCTGGGCGGCCTGGTGACGATCATTGCCGTGGTCGGGATCATCCCCTACATCGCGCTGCAGCTGAAGGCGATATCCGGTACTTTCCTGATCGTCCTCCAGTATCCCGTGTTCGCAACGCCCGAAAACCAGGGCGCGCCCCTGTTCCTGGGCGACAACACTTTCTACATCGCGATGTTGCTCGCCGCGTTCACCATCCTGTTCGGCACCCGCCACCTCGACGCCACCGAGCGCCACGAAGGGCTGGTCGCGGCGATCGCGTTCGAATCGCTGGTAAAGCTTCTCGCCTTCATCGCGGTGGGGCTGTTCGTCACGTTCTGGCTCTATGATGGCTTCGGTGACATTTTCGGCCGTGCCGGCCAGACGCCCCAATTGAGCGCCCTACTGACGCTCGGAGGCGAGACCGGCGGCTACGCGACCTGGGCCTCGCTCACCTTTCTCTCGATGGCCGCCATCATGTTCCTGCCGCGCCAGTTCCAGGTGACGGTCGTGGAGAACGTCGACGAGCGTCACCTGACCAAGGCGATCTGGCTGTTCCCGCTCTACCTGTTCGCTATCAATATCTTCGTGCTGCCGATCACTTTCGGCGGGCTGCTGCATTTTCCGGACGGCACAGTGGACGCTGACACGTTCGTGCTGACGCTGCCGATCGCGGAACGGCAGCCGTGGCTCGCGCTGTTCGCCTTCATCGGCGGGCTTTCGGCTGCGACCGGCATGGTCATCGTCGAAACCATCGCGCTCTCGACCATGGTGTGCAACGACTTGGTGATGCCGGTGCTGCTGCGCTCGAAGGCGCTGCGGCTGACCGAGCGACGCGATCTCTCCGGGCTGCTGCTCGGCATCCGTCGCGGGGCGATCGTGCTGATCCTGGTGCTGGGCTATCTCTACTTCTATCTGGCCGGGGAAGCCTATGCGCTGGTTTCCATTGGGCTGATCTCGTTCTCGGCGGTGGCACAGTTTGCCCCAGCCATCATCGGCGGAATCTTCTGGAAGGGGGGTACGCGCACTGCCGCTTTCTGCGGCCTCGCAGCGGGCTTCTTGGTCTGGACTTATACGCTGCTGCTGCCCTCTTTCGCCAAGTCGGGCTGGCTGCCGATCACCTTTCTTTCTCACGGGCTGTTCGGCACTGATCTCCTCAAGCCGCAGCACCTGCTCGGACTCCAGGGGTTGGACGACATCACACATTGCCTCTTCTGGAGCATGCTCGTCAACATCGGCTGCTACGTCGGCGTATCGCTGATCAAGGGGCCCAATGCGGCCGAGCACGGACAAGCCACCGTATTCGTCGATGCTCTCAAGCACCCGCTGGCGTCTCCCGGTTCGCGCTTCTGGCGCGGCAGCGCCTCGGTCAACGACTTGCTGCTGCTGGTGGGCCGTTTTCTCGGTCCGGAGCGCGCGCACGAGGCGTTTGCCGCCTATGCCCACAGCCGCGGTGTGCGATCGGTCGAGGCGCTCTCGGCCGACGCCAATCTGGTGCACCACGCAGAATCGCTCCTCGCCGGCGCCATCGGCAGCGCTTCGGCCCGCGTCATGGTCGCCTCGGTCGTCGAGGAGGAGCCCCTGGACATCGACGAGGTAATGAACATCATCGACGAGGCCTCGCAGGTTCTCGCTTATAGCCGGCAGCTGGAGCAGAAATCACAGGAACTCGAGGCGGCAACCAACGAGCTGCGCGGTGCCAACCAGCGGCTGCAGGAGCTCGACCGCCTCAAAGACGACTTCATCTCCACCGTGACGCACGAGCTGCGCACGCCGCTCACTTCGATCCGCGCGTTCTCGGAGATCCTCAATGACAATCCCCGCCTGGAAGAGGGCGAGCGCGCGAAGTTTCTCGGGATCATCGTCAAGGAGTCCGAGCGGCTCACCCGTCTCATCAACCAGGTGCTGGACCTCGCCAAGATCGAGTCCGGCGCCGCGGAGTGGCATTCCAGCGAGATCGACATGCGCGAGGTGCTCGAGGACTCGGTCACCGCCGTGAGCCAGCTGTTCAAGGAGCGGAAAATCGATCTGACGGTCGAGTTGCCGCAGAAGGTGCCGGGCATCATCGCGGACCGCGACCGCCTGATGCAGGTGATGCTCAATCTGCTGTCCAACGCTGCCAAGTTTTCCGAGAGGGCGCCGGGGGCGGTCACCGTATCGCTCGCGCAACAGAGTGGCTTCCTGCGCGTGGAGGTGAGCGACACCGGCATCGGCATCAGCGCCGCCGACCAAGAAGTCATCTTCGAGAAATTCCGCCAGGTAGGCGATACGCTTACCGGCAAGCCGCAGGGCAGCGGGTTGGGGCTGCACATCAGCCGCCGGATCATCGAGCACTTCGGCGGCCGCATGTGGGTGACGAGCCATCCCGGCGAGGGCGCCTGCTTCTCGTTCACCCTGCCGCTTGCGCGCGGGCTCGCACTGGTCAAGGCTGCGTGAGGAGCCCGCCGGAGCCCATGAGCCGCCGGATTCTCATCGTCGACGACGAGCCGAATATCGTCACCTCGCTTGAGTTCCTGATGCGCGGAAGCAACTACGAGGTGCTGGTGGCGCGCAACGGGGAGGAAGCCCTGCGGCACGCGGAAAGTTTCCAGCCGGATTTGGTCCTGCTTGACCTAATGATGCCGCAGAGGAGCGGGTTCGAGGTGTGCCAAAAGATCCGCGAGAACCCCGCCCTCCGGGACGTGAAGATCGTCATGCTCACCGCCAAGGGCCGCGACTTGGAGAAGGACAGGGGACTTGATCTGGGGGCGAACGCGTACGTCACCAAGCCGTTTTCCACAAAGGACCTTATGAGCACGGTGCGCGGATTGCTGCACACTGCGGATGAGCCGAATCCCGTCCGCCGATGAACGACATTCATCACGATCAAGCGCCCATCGCCTACGTCGTCGACGATGACGAGTCGATCCGCACGCTCTGGCGATGGCTCATGGAGTCGAATGGAATCGCAGTGAGAACCTTCGCCACGGCCGCGGAGTTCATCGAGTCTTATCGGAACGGCGACGCCGGGTGCCTCGTGCTGGATCTCAAGTTGCCCGGCATGAGCGGTCTGGAGTTGCAGGAATACCTGAATCGCCGGGACATCGAGATCCCGATCGTTTTCGTCACGGGGCACGGCGACGTGCCCGCGGCTGTGAGCGCGATCAAGGGCGGCGCAATCGATTTCATCCAGAAGCCGTTCAGCTACAAGGACGTGCTTTCGGTCATCGAAAAGGCTTTCGAGCGCGATGCCAAGATCCGCGAAAAGCGCACCCGGCAGTCGCGCATCGCCGGCCGCCTTGCGACCCTGACCGAGCGCGAACAAGAGGTGTTGCAGCGCGTCATCGAAGGCAAGCCGAACAAGATCATCGCAGCAGACCTCGACATCAGCATGAAGACGGTCGAATTCCATCGCGCCAAGGTGATGGAGAAAATGGGCGTGACCTCTGTGGCGGAGCTGGTGCAGTTTGCAATGCAGCAATCTGAGTGAACGCCTGAACCTAGGGTTTTCCCTAATAGAAGTGACCGGGTTGCCCGGCTAGCATTTCTCTCGGACCATCAGGGAGTCCGGCTCGCGATTTGCGCTTCAGGATTCCAAGGCAGTCGTCAAGAGGGGGGACCGATGCAACTCACCGCAAAGCACCACGCGTACTGGCGCAAGAATCTCGTCATCACGGCGATCCTGTTCTGCGTCTGGTTCGTCTTCACGTTCGTCGAGATCTGGTTCGCGCGCGAACTGAACAGCAGCATGACGTTCCTCGGCTTTCCGCTCGCGTTCTACTTTTCGGCGCAGGGCTCGCTCATCGTCTACGTGGCGCTCATCGGCATTTACGCGCTGCTGATGAAGAAACTTGACAAGGAATACGGCGTGGATGAAGGAGATCTCGAATGAGCACCCCGGCCTTCTCGCAGTCGACGTTCAACCGCAACCTCAAGAAGTACTACACTTTCTATACCGGCGGCTTCATCCTCTTCCTGCTCGCGATCGCGCTTGCCGAGCAGTTGGGGATGTCGCGGGCCTGGATCGGCTACTGGTTCCTGTTCGCGACCATCGCACTGTATGCCGGCATCGGCTGGATGACCCGCACGCAGGACGTCGCGGAATATTACGTCGCGGGACGCCGGGTGCCGTCATTTTTCAACGGCATGGCGACGGGCGCCGACTGGATGAGCGCGGCATCCTTTATCGGCATGGCGGGCACGCTGTTCCTGTCGGGCTATGACGGCCTGGCCTGGGTGATGGGATGGACCGGGGGCTTCTGCCTGGTGGCCCTGTTCCTCGCGCCCTACCTGCGCAAGTTCGGCCAGTTCACCATTCCAGACTTCCTCGCCGAGCGCTACGGCGGCAACATCGTGCGCTTCATGGGCGTCATCTGTGCGATCACCTGTTCTTTCGTCTACGTCGTCGCCCAGATCTACGGCGTCGGCCTGATCGTGAGCCGGATGACCGGCCTGGAGTTCGGCGTCGGCGTGTTCGTCGGCCTCGCCGGCATTCTGGTTTGCGCGATGCTGGGCGGCATGCGGGCGGTGACCTGGACCCAGGTGGCCCAGTACATCGTCCTCATCATCGCCTACATGACGCCGGTCGTATGGCTGGGCGTGAAACATACCGGCATTCCGGTTCCGCAGATCGCCTATGGCTATACGCTGCAGAAGCTGGCCGAGGTGGAAAAGAAGATAACCAACGACCCGAAAGAGCAGGAAGTCCGCAGGACATTTGCCGACCGTTCGGCGGCCGGGAAAGCCGCGCTTGCGAACCCGGACAAGGCGTTCGCCGATGGCAAGGCCAAGGTCGAGCAGAACCTGGCGAGCCTGAAAGCCGCAAATGCGCCGGCCGAGAAGATTGCGGAGGCCGAGCGGGAGGTTGCGGCCTATCCCAGGGACGTGAGCATGGCAAAGTCGATATGGAACCGTGAGGTAGGCCTTATCGCGCGCTCGGCGGGCCCGCGGCCGCATGCACAGGCCTTCCCTGGAGCGGATGAAAAGGCGCAAAACACCGCGCGCCTCAACTTCATCGGCATCGTGTTCTGCATGATGTTCGGTACGGCTGCGCTGCCCCACATCCTGATGCGCTACTACACCACGCCTAGCGTGCAGGAGGCGCGCACCTCGGTGTTCTGGTCGCTGGTGTGCATCTTCCTGCTGTACTTCACGGCGCCTTGCCTGGCGGTGCTCGCGAAGTACGACATGTACACCAACCTCGTGGGCAGCAGCTTTGCCTCGCTGCCAGCCTGGGCGTCGGCATGGGCGAAAGTGGACCCGGGGTTGCTCAGCATCGTCGATATCAACAAGGACGGCATCGTGCAGCTGGCCGAAATTGTGATTGGCGGCGACCTGATCGTGCTGGCGACACCCGAGATCGCAGGCTTGCCGTACGTGGTGTCGGGCCTGGTTGCGGCCGGCGGTCTGGCGGCGGCGCTCTCCACCGCTGACGGGTTGCTGCTGACCATTGCCAACGCCCTGGCGCACGACTTCTACTACAAGCTGATCGACCCGACTGCGACTACCGGCAGGCGCGTGTTTCTCTCCAAGTTCTTGCTGGTCTGCGCCGCGATCACGGCGGCCTACGTGACTTCGCTCAAGCCCGGGGACATCCTGTTCCTCGTCGGTGCGGCGTTCTCGCTGGGGGCATCCTCGTTCTTCCCGTGCTTGGTGATGGGCATATTCTGGAAACGCGCCAGCAAGTGGGGAGCGATCATCGGCATGGCCGCGGGGCTTGGGATCTGCGTGTACTACATGGTTACGCGCTACCCGTTCTTCGGCATCAATATGCCGCTGTGGTTCGGCTTGAGCCCGGTGTCGGCGGGCATGTTCGGCCTGCCGGTATCGATGATCACTATCTACATCGTGAGCTGGCTGACTCCCGCGCCCTCGAAGGAGGTGCAGGAGCTGGTCGAGCACGTGCGCTACCCGAACCTGGTGGGCGATACGATGGTCACCGAAGGCAGATAGCCTGGGGCCGCTGACTCAGACAAGGCCCGCTTCGGCGGGCCTTGTTTTTTTTGTAGAATCTGTTTTTCTGTGCAGGGAGATTGGAGATGAAAGCATTCATGGTTGCCGCGGCTTGCGGCATCGTGCTGGCCCTGAGCGCCTGCTCCGGCCAGGTCAGCGGGACGGCGCGTGGCTTGTTCCTCGGCTACGTGACGGACAAGACGGAGGAGGAAGTGATTGCCAAGGTCGGCAAGCCCGAATCCGTCGAACCCGCGACCCCAACTACGCTGCGCTGGACCTACAGGAAGAAGACCTTCGACCCGGACAACCAGAGCCTGGTCGATAACGAGACCATCCTGATCTTCCAGAAGGATGCCAGCGGCAAGTTCAAGGTCGTCCAGGTAATTTTCGGCTGACCTCGTCGCTGGCGGCCGGGACGGTCAGACCCGCTGGTCAGACTACGAGGTGCTGCACCAAGTGGGCGAGGTCGCTGCGCCCGGTATCCACGATCAGCCGGCGCGTCATTCTTGGATCGAAGCGCAGCAGGTGCATGACGACCTGCTCGAATCGGTCGGGGTTGCCCGTCGCGTGGAGCGCCATGCCCAGCTGGTACCAGGCGTGGGGGTTCATGGGCTGGAGCGTCGCCGCTTGCTCAAGCGCCGCGGCAGCTTCGCGATGCTGCCCGAGCGCCGCGTGGGCGAGGCCCAGGCCGTACCAGGCGCGGTCGATCTTGGGATTGAGGCGGGTGGCTTCGCGGAACTCGCGGACAGCCTTGTCGAAGTGCCCGCGCTTGTCGAGCGTGTAGCCGAGGTTGAAGTGCGCCACCGCGTTGCCGGGGTCCGCGCGCAACACCGCCTGGAAATAGGGCTCGGCATCGGCGAAGCGGTCCTGCAACGCCAGCAGGTAGGCAATTTGGTTCGCAGGCCTGAGGAAGTCCGGCTTTACGCGCATCGCCGCGCTGTAGGCGGCAATCGCCTGCGGCTTGAGCCCGAACAGTTCGAGCAGGCGGCCACGCAGGTAATATCGCCAGTGTTCCATGGAAGGATGACGGGTTGAGCGAATGTACGAGCTTATCGTAATTCTGAAGGCGCTGACCGAGGTGGCGGGTGTCGCATTTCTCGGTCAAGGCGTGCTCTGGGTGATTGCGGGATCCAAGCGCGACCAGAACATAGTCTACAACCTGTTCCGGATCATCACCTCGCCGATCACGATGGTTACCCGTGCCATCACGCCGCGCGTCGTTATCGACCAGCACATCGGCCTGGTGGCCTTTTTCCTGCTGATGGTGCTATGGGTCGCGCTGACGGCGTTCAAGATCAAGCTGGTACTCGATCAGGCCGCTGCCGCCGCCTGACTGCTGGAATTCGCGTCTGCGGCGGAATCCGGAGACGCGGCTTGAGGTGCACTCTTGGAAAGCGTGTGTACGTTTATCACGTACCGTGGGTTCTAATCCCACTCTCTTCGCCACCAGTGCGCCCTTATTTGGGTTGACCGGGCTGAATTAGGCACCACTCGTTGTCGCACTTACAGCGGACCCGCGAGGGCGAGATCAGCCTGAAGCGCGCGTAGGCGCCGCAGGTGCCGCAGGTGGCGTGCTCGCCGAGCTGCTCGGCCTCGGTCAGGATCTTCTGGTAGCGCAGCATGCCGTAGATCCCGATCGCGACCGAGGCTGCCACCAGCGTGACGTAGGCGAGCAGGCGCGCAACCGAGCCGCGAAAGGTCAACTCCTCCATGCAAGCTGCGATCGCGATCATGCAGAAAACAACGCTGATGAACCAGGCGTGACCCTCGATGAGGCGCCGCTCGTACCAGCGCGCAAAGCCAAGACGGCGAATGCTGTCGGCGGGTTCCATGCAACCATGATGATCTGCCCATCGGAGGCTAATCTCAAGGCCGGTTGACTTACAATAGGCGCGGCCGCTCCCCCTTGCAGCCTGGTGAACGTGGTCAGTTCCGGGAAGGAAGCAACCAGAGCTGGACTCTGCAAGTGCTAGGTCAGGCACGCCATCTTTTCCCTCGCTGGCGGACATGGATACAGAGCTGCTTATCGTCACTGTCGTAAAGGCGCTGGTCGAGCTAGCAGGCTTTTTCCTGCTGGGTCAGGGCCTGCTCTACCTGCTCGCGGGCAAGAAGCGGGAGCAGAATCTCGCTTACCAGATCCTGTGTGTGCTGACCGGTCCGGTCACCAGCCTCACTCGGCGCATCACTCCCAAGGCCGTGGTGGACCGTCATATTCCGTTGATGGCTTTCCTCATCCTGTTCTGGATCTGGGTGCTGTTGAGTTGGGCGAAAGGCCAGATTTGCAGCACGGTCGAAAACCGTTGTGAGCCTGACGCGAGCCCGGCCGCAACGGCGGAGCCCGGCGTCGTGTCGCGCTTGCGGGTGAGCGGCGCGGATTCGCCGAGCTAGTATCCCTCCGCAGCCCGGGACGAATAGCAAGCCGTGGCCGATGTGCCGCAATTGCTGGCGAACGCGACCATCGAAGCTCTGCGGCGCCAGCGGGCTCGGTGAGCCCCGTATGGGCGTGGCCGGTCAAGCCGTTTCCCCCTATAATTCGCGCTCCGTTTCGGCGCGCTAGATCGTTGCGCGCCCCGAAAGGCCAAGTAGCTCAGTTGGTAGAGCAGCGGACTGAAAATCCGTGTGTCGCTGGTTCGATTCCGGCCTTGGCCACCAATTCCCCCGGAGGCGATGTCAGGCACGCGGCTCCGTTTTCCAGATGCTGCTGCAGTACAAGACGGTTGACGAACTCGATCTGACGTCGTTGCACGATCTGGAAACAGCGCGCCGCACGCAGTTCGATCAGTTGGCCACGGTCGATAATCTGAACGAAGTCCAGATCCAGGAAAGGATTGTTAAGGCCGCACTCGCTCCTGCGGGCCCCGGAATTTGCTAGTTTATAATGGCTGGTTACGTAGACCGCTCTCGCCATGCAACTTTTCACGCTCGGATTGAACCACCAGACCGCTCCGCTCGCGATTCGCGAGCGCGTGGCGTTTCACGCCGAGCGCCTTCGATCGGCGCTTGCCGAACTGACCCTGCGCGAGCCAGTCAGGGAGGCTGCAATTCTTTCGACCTGCAATCGCACCGAGCTTTACTGCGCTCTGGGCGAACCGCAGGCTGCACTCGAGTGGCTCGCCGGCTATCACCGCGTCCAGCCCCAGGAGCTGAAGCCTTACCTCTATACCTTTCCGCAGGGCGAAGCGGTTCGGCACGCGTTCCGCGTTGCCTCCGGTCTCGACTCCATGGTGGTCGGCGAGCCCCAGATTCTCGGCCAGATGAAAGAGGCGGTTCGCGTCGCCGAGTCCGCCGGTACGCTCGGGACGCTTCTCAACAAGCTTTTCCAGCGCTCTTTTGCGGTGGCGAAAGAAGTGCGTAGCAATACCGGCATCGGCGCCAACGTCGTTTCGATGGCGGCTGCCGCAGTGAAGCTCGCCGGCCGGATATTTCCGAGCCTCGCCGAGCAGAAAGTGCTGCTGGTCGGCGCAGGCGAGATGATCGAGCTCGCCGCGACCCACTTCGCCGCGCAGCAGCCGCGCGGCATGGCGGTGGCGAACCGCACGCTCGATCGGGCTGAATCGCTTGCGCGCCGCTTCAACGCCGAGTCGATCGAGCTGCGCGACCTGCCGGAGCGCTTGCCGGAATTCGACATCATCATTTCCTGTACCGCGAGCTCGCTGCCGATCATCGGCAAGGGCACCATGGAGCGCACGGTCCGCGCTCGCCGCCACCGTCCGGTATTCATGGTGGATCTCGCGGTCCCCCGGGACATCGAAGCCGAGGTGGCGGGGATGGACGACGTATTTCTCTATACCATCGACGACCTCGCCGCGACGGTGCGCGAGGGCATCGACGCGCGCCAATCGTCCGTCGCGCAGGCCGAGGCGATCATCGAGTCGCAGGTCGGGTCCTTCCTGCACTGGATGAAGACGCGCGAAATGGTGCCTCTCATCCGCCAGCTGCGCGAATCCGCCGAGGAAGCGCGCTGCCGCGAAGTCGAGCGTGCGGTGCGGATGCTCGCCCGGGGCGACGATCCCAAGACAGTGCTCGAGGCGCTTTCGCACGGCCTTACCAACAAACTGATGCACGCTCCTACCGAGGCCCTCAACCAAGGCGGCGAGGCAGCCGAGTCGCTCAAGTCGCTCGTAGCACGGCTGTATCGCCTGCGCACGGGCGATTAGCTCGGGCGTCTGCTCGTGAGTCGATGAAAACCAGTATCGCGGCCAAGCTCGATCAAAAACGCCAGCGACTCCAGGATATCGGCGCGCTTCTTTCTTCCGAGAACGCGACGCGTGATCTGGAGCAGTTTCGCAAGCTTTCGCGCGAACATGCGGAACTCGAGCCCGTCGTCGAGCTTTTCAACAAGTATCGCGACGCCGAGCAGCATATCGCCGAAGCGCAAGAGCTGCTCGACGATCCCGAAATGAGGAGCTACGCGGAAAGCGAGATCAAAGCCGGCCGCGAGCGGCTCGCCGCGCTCGAATCAGAGCTGCAGAAGCTGCTCCTGCCCAAGGATCCGAACGACGAGCGCAATATCTTTCTCGAAATACGCGCCGGAACAGGAGGAGACGAGTCGGCGCTCTTCGCGGGCGATCTTTTCCGCATGTATGCGCGCTATGCCGAACGCCAGGGCTGGCAGGTGGAGGTGATATCCGAATCGCCGGGCGATGCCGGCGGGTACAAGGAGATCATCGCTCGCATTATCGGCCAGGGCGCCTACTCCAAGCTCAAGTTCGAGTCCGGCGGCCATCGCGTCCAACGAGTGCCCGCCACCGAGACCCAGGGACGCATCCACACCTCGGCCTGCACGGTGGCCGTCCTGCCCGAGGCGAGCGCAATCGGCGACGTCGTCCTGAATCCCTCGGATCTTCGCATCGATACCTACCGCGCCTCGGGCGCCGGCGGCCAACACGTCAACAAGACCGACTCGGCGGTGCGAATCACGCATCTTCCCACCGGAATCGTGGTGGAGTGCCAGGACTCGCGCTCGCAGCACAAGAACAAGGAAAAGGCGCTCGCGGTGCTCGCGGCGCGCATCAAGGACAAGCAGCGACGCGAGCAGCAGGAGAAGGAAGCCGCGACGCGCAAATCCTTGATCGGCTCGGGCGACCGTTCCGAGCGCATCCGCACCTATAATTTTCCGCAGGGAAGGGTCACCGACCACCGCATCGGTCTCACCCTCTACAAGATCAACGACATCATGGACGGCGATCTTTCCCAGCTTACGCAGGCGCTGCTCGCCGAGCACCAGACCGAACAGCTCGCCGCGTTCGCCGACGAGCGCTGACGGCAGGGTCCCGGAGTGAACACGGTCGAAACCGGCGCAACGATAGGCGACTTGCTGCGCGAGTGCGGATTGCCGCGATCGGAAGCCGAATTGTTGCTTTGCTCCATTCTGGGCTGCGAGCGCGTCTGGCTCATCGCCCACGCCGAAGAAGCAATCGATCCTTGCAGAGCGCGCTCTGCGCACGCTCGGTTCGCGCGGCGACGCGCGGGTGAACCCGTTTCCTACATCACGGGCTGGCGGGAGTTTTACGGCCGGGCCCTGCGGGTGACCCCGGACGTGCTGATCCCTCGCCCGGAAACCGAGCGCCTGGTCGAGCTTGCGCTCGAGCGCCTTCCCGCGCCCGCGCGCGTGCTGGAGCTCGGAACGGGCAGCGGAGCGATTGCCATCGCTCTCGCGATCGAGCGGCCGGGGCTTAGAATTGTCGCCACGGATGTTTCCGAAGCGGCCCTCGCCCTCGCGCGCCAGAATGCCCAACGCCATGGATTGGAAATCGAATTTGTCCTCAGTGACTGGTTCGAAGCGCTCGGACCGGGGCGGTTCGATTTGATCGTGGCCAACCCGCCGTACGTGGCGGCGGGAGACGCGCATCTGGAGCGGGGCGACGTGCGCTTCGAGCCGCGACTTGCCCTGGTCGGCGGCGAGGACGGGCTCGCCTGCATCCGGAAGATTGCCGCACGCGCGCAAGACCGGCTCCGGCCGGACGGGGGCTTGCTGGTGGAGCACGGGTACGATCAGGGAGATCGCTGCGTCGCGCTCTTCAGAGCGCTGGGTTACGCCGAAGTCGGCGACTTTCATGACCTCGCGGGATGGCCGCGCGTGTGCGCCGGCCGCTGGCTTGATTGACTGTATCGAGGGCGCTAAAATGCCTGATACTTGTTCTCAGGTATTCAGGAAATAGACATGGACGCGCAAGAACGCATCAAGCAGCAAGTGACCGGAAATCCGGTCGTACTCTATATGAAAGGGACCCCGCAATTTCCGCAATGCGGCTTCTCGGCCAACGCCGTACAGATCCTGAAGGCCTGCGGAGTGGATCAAGTCTTTACGGTAAACGTGCTCGAGGAGCCGGAAATCCGTCAAGGCATCAAGGAATACGCCAATTGGCCCACCATCCCCCAGCTCTACGTCAACGGAGAGTTTGTGGGCGGGTCCGACATCATGCGCGAGATGTATCAGTCCGGGGAGTTGCAGAAGCTTCTCACTGGCGAAAAAACCACTTCCTAGTTAGAGGATCGACCGCCTTATCGCACCTCCGCAAGCAGGCGCTCGATCATCCGCTCGGCCTGCGCCGCGTAGCCGCCGCCGAACAGATTCGCGTGGTTGAGCACGTGGTACAGGTTGTAGAGCGTCTTTCTGACTGCGTAACATTGAGCCAGGGGCGCGGCTTCCCGGTAGGCGGAATAGAAGTCCTGCGGAAATCCGCCGAACAGTTCGGTCATGGCCAGGTCCGCTTCACGGTCTCCCCAATAAACTGCCGGATCGAAAAACACCGGCGTGCCGTCGACGAGAAACCCGGCATTTCCGCTCCATAGATCGCCATGCAGGAGCGATGCGGCGGGCGCATGTCCGGAAAGGAGTCGAGGTACCGCTCCGGCAAGCTGCTCCCCCTTTTTCAAGAGACTTTCCCCCAAGCCGTTTTCCCTCGCCAGCTCGAGCTGAGGTCCGAGCCGCGCTTCGCGCCAGAACTCGCTCCAGGAAGGCGATCGCCGGTTGAGCTGCGGAGTTCTCCCGATATAGTTGTCTCGCCGCCAGCCGAAGAATTCTCCGTGGACCGAATGGATGGCGGCGAGCGCGCGCCCGAGAGCCGCGTAGTCGCCGTTTCCGCGCAGCTCAAGGTGCTCGAGCACGAGGAATGCTTGCTCGCCCGCTTGACCTTGGCACAGCGGGACGGGAACTCGGGCGCCGGCCGCGGAAAGCGCAGCGAGGCCGTCAGCTTCGGCAGCGAAATTATCGAGCTCCGAGCGGGCGTTTGTTTTGGCGAAATATGTGCGACCGCCGCCCTCGAGCAGCAGGCATCGGTGGATGCAACCTCCCGCGACAGGCGTCGCGCGCTCGATTCGGAACGAGCCCGCGACATCTGAAACGGATGTCTGCAGTGCGGCGAGAAGCTCTCCCGATGGGCCTCCCATCACTGCGGGATCACGGTGCCGGGTCGGCCTTCAGCAATCTGCGCGCGCGGCCGATCGCGGCACGCACCTGCGCGGGCGCGGTGCCGCCGACGTGCGAGCGGCTCGCTATGGAGCCCTCGAGAGTGAGCACGCGGTAGACGTCCTTTTCCACTTTTGAGGAGAAGCGCCGCATCTCCTCGAGCGGCAACTGCTCCAGACCCATCCCCGATTCTTCGGCGAAGCGCACCGCCCGCGCCGCCGCTTCGTGAGCGTCGCGAAACGCGAGCCCCTTTCTTACCAGGTAGTCGGCAAAGTCGGTGGCCGTGGCGAAGCCTTCTTTCGCCGCGGTTCGCATCGCAGCCGCGTTGACTCGGATGCCGGCGATCAGCTCGGCGAAAACGGCGAGCGTATCGCGCAGGGTATCCACCGCGTCGAACAGCGGCTCCTTGTCCTCCTGATTGTCCTTGTTGTAGGCAAGAGCCTGTCCTTTCATCAAGGTGAGCAGCGCGACGAGATCGCCGGCGACCCTCCCGGTCTTGCCGCGCGCGAGCTCCGGGACGTCGGGGTTCTTCTTCTGGGGCATGATGGACGAGCCGGTGCAAAAGCGATCCGGCAGAGCGACGAAGCCGAAGCGCGGATTGCTCCAGAGGATCAGTTCCTCGGAAAAGCGCGAGAGATGGACCATCGCGAGCGCCGCACAGGCGCAGAATTCGATCGCGAAGTCGCGATCGGAAACCGCGTCCAGGGAGTTTCCGCTCACCGTCTCGAACCCCAGCTCGCGCGCGACCTTCGCGCGGTCGATCGGAAAGGAGGTTCCGGCGAGCGCCGCGGCGCCGAGCGGGAGACAGTTGACGCGTCGCCGGCACTCGGCAAGGCGCGAGCGGTCGCGCTCGAGCATCTCGAAATACGCGAGCAGGTGATGCCCGAAAGTCACCGGTTGAGCGACCTGCAGGTGGGTGAAACCCGGCATCACCGTAGCGGCGTGTTTTTCCGCCTGATCGAGGAGCCCCCGCTGCAGCTTTCGCACGAGGCCCCTGATCTCGTCGATCGCCTCGCGCAGCCACAGACGCAGGTCGGTTGCGACCTGGTCGTTGCGCGAGCGGGCGGTGTGCAGGCGCTTGCCGGCCTCCCCTATGAGAGCGATCAGCCGCCGCTCGATGTTGACGTGGACGTCCTCGGCCGCGAGCGACCAGCGAAACCGTCCCGTTTCGATTTCGCGGGAGATCCTCGAGAGGCCGCGTTCGATCGCCTTCAGATCCGCCGGCTTCAAAATCCCGACGGCGCGGAGCATGCGCGCGTGTGCGAGCGACGCCCGGATGTCGTGGGGCGCGAGGCGCCGGTCAAAGCCGATTGAGGCGGTGTAGCGCTTGACGAGCTCGGATACCGGCTCGGCGAACCGCCCGGACCAGAGTTTCTTGCCGGGTTTGGGTTTCGCTGCCATGGTTGACTGTAAAATGACCGAAGTCGTGAAGCGCGCGGTTCATCGCCGCAAGCGTCGACTTTTGCGTCCGCACAAAAGTGCAAAGTATACGGCAAAACGATCTGCCCGACGCCCTGCCGGACTTCCGCAATCTGGGCGTGATGTCGCGCATCCTGCTTTCCGTCAACGCGCTCGCCTTGCTTTTCGCTCTGGCGCGCTCGCGGGAGATCGGCGAGTTCGCCGCAAAAGTCACCGAGATCGCAGGGTCGCTCGAACCGATATTGCTCGTCATAGTGATCGTGCTTTACGCGGGCTCCGCGCTGCTCCAGCGGCTCGCGTACGTTCACGGTCTGGTGGCGGTGCTTGCGATCGTGCTCGCGGTCACCGCCGCGCTCTTCCCGCTCCAGACCCTGCTCGGCGGAAGCGGTGAGTGGCGCGAACTCCCCTGGAGCCTAGGCCACGCGGCGCTGGGGACAGGAGCGATCGCGTGGTATTTTCATCTTCGCAACCGGGCATTTTCTCCGGCGATATCCGAGGCGCGGCTGCAGGCGCTTCAGGCCCGCATCCGTCCGCACTTCCTTTTCAACACTCTGAATGCCGTGCTTTCGCTGATACGCAAAGATCCGAAGCGCGCCGAGGGCGCTCTGGAGGATCTGGCGGAGCTGTTCCGCACCGTCATGGTGGACAACCGCGAGCTGATCGCGCTCAGGGACGAGCTGTCGCTGTGCCGGCAGTACCTCAACCTGGAGCAGCTGCGCCTGGGCGAGCGGCTCACGGTGCAATGGCAGCTGGGGCCGGCCGTTGAGCAGGCCCTGGTCCCGCCGATGCTCCTGCAACCCCTGGTGGAAAACGCCGTCTACCACGGCATCGAGCCGGGAATCGCCGCCGGCGTGATCGAGGTGCGCATCGAGCGTCGGGACGACCGCCTCCGGCTGCAATTGTCCAATCCCTACCACGAGGACTACCAGCACCGCCAGGGAAATCGCATGGCGCTTGCTAACATCCGCGAGCGCCTGCAGCTGCACTTCGACGCCGAGGCGAGTCTGGACACGCGCATCGCGGACGGCCGCTACGAGATCGGCATCGTGATGCCCTACCGCACCAGCCCATGACCCAGCTCAAGATAGTCGTCGTCGACGACGAGCGTCCGGCGCGCGATCGGCTGCGCGAGCTGCTCGAGGACTGCCGCAGGGAGCTGCCGCATCTGGTCGCGGGCGAGGCGGCGAACGGCGTGGAGGGCCTGAAGGCGGTCACGGCGGCGGGAGCCGACGTCGTCCTGGTCGACATACAGATGCCTGAGATGAGCGGCATCGAATTCGCGCGGCATCTGCAGGTGCTCGAGCGCCCGCCCGCCGTGATTTTCGTGACCGCACACGACCGGTACGCGGTCGAGGCGTTCGAGGTCAACGCCGTGGACTACCTGACCAAGCCGGTGCGCGCGGCGCGGCTGCTCGCGGCTCTGAAAAAGGCCGCAATCGGCACGCGGCTCGCGCGCGGGGTGCTCGAGAGCATCGATCCGGCTCCGCGGCGCTACTTCAGCGTCGCTGAGCGCGGTCGGGTGACGCTCGTTCCTGTGTCGGAGGTGATTTACCTGAGAGCGGAGCTGAAGTACGTCACGCTGCGCACACGCGAGCGCGAGCATCTCGCCGAGGAGTCGCTCCAGCAGCTCGAACAGGAATTCAGCGGCGTGTTCGTGCGGATTCATCGCAATTGTCTGGTGGCGCGGCGTTTGATCCGCGGTGTTGAGCGCGGCGCCGAGACCGAGGGCGAAGTCGGATGGTCGGTGGTCCTGGAGGGGCTCGAGGAAAGGCTGCCCGTGAGCCGCAGGCAATGGGCGCAGGTCAAGTCGCTGGTAAGCTAGGGAACAAACGTTGACTCAGGGTTCTGAACGAATCGTCATTGCGTCGCGCAGGAGCCGGCTCGCGATGTGGCAGTCCGAGCACGTCGCGGGCGAGCTCAAGCGCCTGTATCCGCATTGCGAGGTGAGCATCCTCGGCATCACGACGCGAGGCGACCAGATCGTCGATCGGCCGCTCGCCCAGCTCGGCGGCAAGGGCCTTTTCGTCAAGGAACTCGAGGCCGCGCTCGAGGACGGGCGGGCCGATTTTGCCGTGCACTCCGCGAAAGACGTTCCGATGCGCCTGCCCGAAAGATTTTGCCTGGCGGCAATCACCGCGAGAGAGGACCCGCGCGACTGCCTCGTATCGAACCTGAGCGCGAGCCTCGAAGGGTTGCCGCCGGGAAGCATCGTTGGAACTTCCAGCCTGCGGCGCGAGGCGCAATTGCGCGAGCGTCATCCGGCGCTGACGGTGAATCCGCTGCGCGGCAATCTCGACACGCGCCTGGCGAAGCTCGATCGGGGCGAATTCCAGGCAGTCGTGCTCGCCGCAGCGGGGCTCAAGCGGCTCGGTCTTGCGGCGCGAATCCGGGCGATGATCGAGCCCGAGCAGAGCTTGCCCGCCCCCGGTCAGGGCGCGCTCGTGATCGAGTGTCGAGAGGACCAAGGCGAACTGCGGCAGCGACTGGCTGCGCTCGGGGATTTCGACACATCGGCTTGCGTGTTCGCCGAGCGTGCGCTGAGCCGTGCATTGTCGGGCGATTGCCAGCTGCCGCTCGCGGCATACGCCGTGGCAAACGGGGCGGAGATTCGTTTGCGGGGTCTCGTGGCAATGCCCGACGGCAGCAAGGTAGTGCGCGCGGAATTGAGCGGCCCGATAGCGGCGCCGGAAGAACTGGGCGAGATGCTCGCGGCGAAACTGCGGGTCCTCGGCGCAGACGCGATTCTCGCGTCTTTGTCATGAGCGCGGGACCGCTCTCGGGCCGCGGTATCGTAGTCACTCGCCCGCGCGAGCACGCCCTGGCGCTGGCCGAGCGGATCCGCGCGGCAGGCGCAGACCCGATTCTCTTTCCCACCATCGAGATCCTGCCTCCGGAAAACGCAGGAGCGGTCTCAAATCTGGTTGCGCGCCTGGACGGATTTCAGCTTGCGATTTTCGTCAGTCCGACGGCGGCGATGCGGGGGCACGCGATGGTCATGGCGAACCGGAACTGGCCGAAGGGCCTGCGTGTAGCCGCCGTGGGGATCGGAACCGCAAAAGCACTCGAGGAACGAGGGTTCCGTGCAGTGATGGCGCCCTCGGGTGAGGCCGACAGCGAGGCGCTCGCCGAACTTCCCGAGCTGCAGGATCTGCAGGGTCGCTCGGTCGTGATCTTTCGCGGGCAGGGCGGTCGCGAATGGCTGCGAGCGAGACTTGAAGCGCGGGGCGCGAAAGTCGAGTATGCCGAATGCTACCGCCGTGCGCGGCCCGACGCCGACGCAGGAGGGCTCCTCGCCCGCTGGCAGAGCGGCGGAATCGAAGCGGTGTCGATTACTAGCGCCGAAGGCCTGGCGAATTTCTGCGAAATGCTGGGCCCTACCGGCAGGGGTTACTTGCGCGCGACCCCGGTGTTCGTGCCGCATCCGCGGATCGCGCTTGCCGCGCGGAAGCTCGATGTGCGGGAGATCGTCGTGACCGGACGCGGCGACGTTCGCACCGTCGCTGAGATGGCGGCTTTTTTTGCTAAAGTATGATCGCCTCTCATCCGTAGTCGCCTCACGCATGGAAAACGACACTTCACCCGCATCCGGGACCGAGCGAGCTTCGAAGCGCAAAGGCTGGCGCATTTCGCCGACGGCTGTCGCATTCGGGCTGGTCGCACTGCTTTTCGCCTGGCTGTGGTACGACGGTCACAACCGGGTCAACGCGTTGCGCGAGGAGCTCGCTCAACGCGTGCGCGAAAGCGAGTCCGACAGCCGCGACGCGCGCCTCTCCGCCAGACAGGCACAGGAGGTGGCGCGCGAGGCGCAGGCCAAGCTCGCGCAGATCGAGTTGAAGCTCGCGGAATTTCAGAATCAGCAGGCCGGCCTCGAAGCGCTCTATCAGGAGCTATGGCGCAGTCGCGACGAATGGGTGCTCGCCGAAATCGAGCAGATCCTCACCCTTGCCTCGCAGCAGCTGCAGCTCACCGGTAACGTCCAGGTGGCCTTGGCCGCGTTGCAGACGGCCGAGGCGCGCCTGGCGCGCTCCGGCCGCCCCCAGTTCCTGCCGCTGCGCAAGGTTTTCGCCCGCGATATCGAACGCCTCAGGACCGCGCCCAGCCTGGATGTTCCGGGACTTGCCGCGAAGCTGGATCAGTTGATCGCGGGCGTGGATTCTCTGCCGCTCGTGCAGGAAGCGCGCCCGCAGGCGACGGCCGCCGCCAAGCGTGAGGCCGATGGGTTATGGGAAAGGCTGGTCGCGGAGTTGCTCGGCGAGCTCAAGCAGCTCGTGAGGATCCAGAACATGGAAGGCGCCGACCTGGCATTGCTCAGCCCGCCGCAGGCGTTTTTCTTGCGCGAGAACTTGAAACTGCGCCTGCTGAACGCGCGGCTTGCGCTCCTTGCGCGCGATGAAATCGGCTACCGCAGCGACGTGAAAATCGCGGCAAGCTGGCTCGAGCGATACTTCGACACGCGTTCTCGCGCCGCCGCGGCGATGGCGGTGACCCTGAAGCAGCTCGGTTCAGGCGGCATGGGGGTTTCGTTTCCGACGATCGGCGAAAGCCTCGCGGCGGTGCACGGCTACAAGCCGATTCGGAAGCAGGCCGGGCAATGAGAGGCTTGCTGTGGTTGCTTGTCCTGTCGGCGCTCGCCGTGGCGCTTTCGCTGGCAATGCGAGGCCACGGCGGTTACGCGCTGTTCGTGCTGCCTCCATGGCGCGCCGAGATTTCGCTCAACCTGCTCGCTGTTCTTCTGGTCCTAGTCCTCGGGGCGGGATACTTTCTGCTGAGAGTGGTGTGGCATGCGGTGAGGCTTCCCTCGCATGTGCGCGCTTTTCGCGAACGACGGCGGGATGAAAAGGGACGCGCAGCAGCGCTGGGGGCGATTCAGGCGCTCTTCGAGGGCCAATTTGGGCGCGCCGAGAAGCTCGCCTCCGGGGCGGCCGGACTTGGGGCGACGCCGGGTCTCGCAAGTCTTCTTGCGGCGCGTGCGGCCCAGAGACTGCGGCAATTCGGCCGGCGCGATCAGTGGCTCGAACGGGCGAAAGAAGGCGACGGTGAGTGGCGTCTTGCCCGTTTGATGACCGCGGCGGAGCTCCTGCTGGACGAACGGCGCTTCCTCGAGGCACGCGCCGTGCTGCGCGAACTGAACGCCGGCCGGCCGCGGCATGTCGCGGCGCTGTTGCTGTTGCTGCGCGCGGAGCAGGGCATGGGAAATTGGGATGAAGTTCTCCGCGTGACTAATTTGCTGGAGAAACGCGATGCGATGCCGCCGGAAGCCCTCGACAGCGTGCGCGTCAACGCTCGCGTCGCGATACTGTCGCGCAAGGCCGCCGATCGGGAAGGCCTCGCCCGGCATTGGGAGGATACGCCGCGCTCCGAGCGCTTGCGTCCCAAGATCGCTGCGGCCGCCGCGCGCGCCTTCATCGAGCTGGGGGATTGTCACAAGGCCCACCGGATCATCGAGGAGGCGCTCGAGAAGGACTGGGACGGCGCGCTCGCCCTGCTCTATGGAGAATGCACCGACGAGGACGCGTTCGAGCGGCTCGAGCGGGCCGAGCGGTGGCTGAGCGAGCGTCCGGGAGAAGCGGAATTGTTGCTGACGCTGGGCCGCCTATGCGTGCAGCGCGAGTTGTGGGGAAAGGCTCAAAGTTACCTCGAAGCAAGCCTCGCCACGCAGCCGACGCAAGCGGCACACGTCGCGCTCGCGCGCCTTTTCGAGCGCATCGGGCGAACCGAAGAAGCCAACCGGCACTTTCGCGCGAGCGCCAGCCTCGGGCCGGCGCCGCGGGGATCGGACTGAAAGCCCGGACAGGTCAGGTTCAAATGCCGAGCCCGGCGAGCTGCTTCTCCGGATAGCGGGTGCCCGAGGCAACCCCGGGAGCAAACGTCGTCGCGAGTTGTGAGATTTCCGCTGCGCTCAGGCTGATTCCGGTTGCGGCCGCGTTTTGCTCCAGGTAATTGCGCCGTTTCGTTCCCGGGATGGGTACGACATCCTGCCCTTGGGCGAGCATCCAGGCGAGCGCCACCTGCGCCGGTGTGACCTTGTGGGCCGCGGCGATCGATTCGAGCGGTTGCAGCAGCGCGAGGTTGCGTTTGAGGTTGTCGGGATTGAAGCGTGGATGATCGCGACGGCGATCCTTGGGCTGGAGCGCGTCCAGCGTCTTGATCGTGGCGGTGAGGAACCCGCGCCCGAGAGGCGAATACGCCATGAAGGCGACGCCGAGCTCGCGGCAGGCGGGGAGGATGTCTTTTTCCACGTCGCGCGACCACAGCGAGTACTCGGTCTCGAGCGCAGCGAGCGCATGCACGTTGTGCGCGCGCCGGAGGGTCGCCGCGCCCGCCTCGGAAAGCGCGAGATGGCGCACCTTGCCCTGGTCGACCAGCTTTTTCATTGCGCCCACGGTATCCTCGATCGGCACCTTGGGGTCGACGCGATGCAGCCCGTAGATGTCGATCGATTCGACGCCGAGGCGCTTGAGCGAGGCATCGCAAGCCTGCGGCACGTAGCGCGGGTGACCCGCCGAAAGGCCTTCGGGAAGCTTGAAGCCGCTCAAGCCCATGTTCCCGAATTTCGTGGCGAGGAGCACCCGGTTGCGCTTGCCCTTGATGGCGCGCCCGACCAGCTCCTCGTTGGCGCCCGCTCCGTAGGCATCCGAGGTGACGATCAGGTTGATGCCGAGATCGATGGCGCGGTGAATGGTCGCGATCGACTCGGGGTCGTTCGGCTCGCCGTAGATTCCGGTCATTCCCATGCAACCCAGACCCAGCGCCGAGACGGCGGGCCCGTTCTTTCCAAGCTTGCGTGTGTCCATCGCGCTCCTCTCCTATATGATCATTCGCCAAGCCAATCTCTCGGTCGCAGGAAATCCCGGTAGAGTTTTCCTTCCGCGCTCGACGGATCCGGTTTCCAGTCATAACGCCACTTCACCAGCGGGGGCAGGGACATCAATATCGACTCGGCGCGGCCACCGGACTGCAGTCCGAACAGCGTCCCCCGGTCGTAGACGAGGTTGAATTCGACGTAGCGGCCGCGGCGATAGGCCTGGAAGTCGCGCTCGCGCTCGCCGTAAGGAGAACCTTTGCGGCGCTCGATTACGGGAAGATAGGCCGGAAGGAAATGGTCGCCGACGCTGCGAGCAAGCTCGAAGCACGAATCGAAGCCGCTCTCGTTCAAATCATCGAAGAAAATCCCGCCGATGCCGCGCGGCTCGCTGCGGTGTTTGAGATAGAAGTACTCGTCACACCAGCGTTTGAAGCGGGGATAGTACTCGGGCCCGAATGCTTCGAGCGCCTGCCGGCATACGGAGTGAAAGTGGCGCGCGTCCTCCTCGAACCCATAATACGGAGTCATGTCCATTCCGCCGCCGAACCACCAGATCGGCTCGCTTTGCGGCTTGGTCGCGAGCAGGAACCGTATGTTCATGTGAACGGTGGGGACAAAGGGATTGCGCGGGTGCAGTACCAGCGATACGCCCATGGCTTCGAAAGCGCGGCCGGCCACCTCGGGCCGCGCGGCGCTCGCGGAGGCAGGCAGCCGCTCGCCGTGTACCCGGGAGAAATTCACTCCGCCGCGCTCGAATACTCCCCCGTCCTCGATGATGCAGCTCTCGCCGCCGCCTTCGTTTCGCTGCCAGCGGTCGCGGCGGAAGCTGCGTCCTTCGATGCGCTCCAGCTCCGCGACGAGGCGGTTCTGCAGCTCAAGAAAGTAAGCGTGGACCGCAGCCGGGCTCATCGAACCGAATTTCGCAGGTCAAAGCCTTCGTGCAGCAACGGCGCGGTGCCCGATGTCGCGCCGGTACTGCATGCCGTCAAAACGGATTCCCTCCGCCACTTCGTAGGCGCGCCGCTGCGCCATCTTGATAGAATCCCCAAGAGCAGTCACGCACAGCACGCGCCCGCCGTTGGTGACGATGGCGCCGTCTTTGAGCGCCGTGCCCGAGTGAAACACCCGGAAGTCTTCTCCCGCCGCCGGTAGTCCCGTTACGACGTGGCCCTTTTCCGGGGCGTCCGGATAACCCGAGGCCGCGAGAACCACCCCCAGCGCGGCGCGGCGGTCCCATTCCGCCTTGACGTGGTCGAGCCTGCCCTCCATGGCGCTCTCGATTGACTCGAACAGGTCGCTTTTCAAACGCAGCAGAATCGGCTGCGTTTCAGGATCGCCGAGGCGGCAGTTGAATTCCAACACCCGGGGGTTGCCGGTGCCGTCGATCATGAGGCCGGCGTAGAGGAACCCGGTGTAGCGGTGGCCTTCCTCGGTCATTCCTGCGAGCACGGGCTGGATGATTTCGCGCACCACTCGCGCGTGCAGCTCGGGAGTCACGACCGGCGCCGGAGAATACGCGCCCATGCCGCCGGTGTTGGGCCCCCGGTCGCCGTCCCTCAGACGCTTGTGGTCCTGGCTGGTCGCAAGCGGGAGCACGTGCTCGCCGTCCGCCAGCACGATGAAGCTCGCCTCTTCGCCTTCCAGGAATTCTTCGATCACGACGCGGTTGCCCGCGGCGCCCATCGTACGCTCGACGAGAAATTGCTCGATTGCACGATGGGCTTCGTCCGCGCTCATGGCGACGATCACACCCTTTCCTGCCGCGAGGCCGTCGGCCTTCACGACGATGGGCGTGCCGTGCGCCTCGATGTAGGCGTGCGCGGCGTGAGCTGCGTCGAAGCTCGAAAATTCCGCCGTGGGGATCCTGTACCGGGTCATGAATTCCTTGGCGAACTGCTTGGAGCTCTCCAGCCGGGCGCACGCCCGAGTCGGACCGAGGATCCGCAGCCCCCTGGAACGGAACAGATCGACGATACCGTCGGCAAGCGGTGCCTCGGGTCCCACCACGGTGAGGTGAATATTTTCGGCCAGCGCAAATTCGGCCAGCTTGTCGATCCCCGAGATCGCCACGTTCTCCAGGCCGGCCTCGCGCGCGGTGCCGCCATTGCCCGGGGCGACGAAGATTTTTTGCACTCGCGGGCTTTGCGCCAGGCGCCACGCGATCGCGTGTTCCCTGCCGCCGGAACCGATGACCAGAAGCTTCATGCATCAATGCCGGAAATGCCGCACGCCTGTGAACACCATGGCGATTCCAAGCTCGTCGGCGGCCGCGATGACTTCGTCGTCGCGCATGCTGCCCCCGGGCTGGATGACGGCCCTGGCGCCGGCCTGGGCGACGACGTCCACGCCGTCGCGAAACGGAAAGAATGCGTCCGAGGCAACCACCGATCCCGCGAGCGACAACCCCGCATTTTGCGCCTTGAGCGCGGCAACACGGGCGGCGTCTATGCGGCTCATCTGGCCAGCGCCGATGCCCAGCGTACAGCCGCGCGCGCAGAACACGATGGCGTTCGACTTGACGTACTTCGCCACGCGCCAGGCGAACAGCAAATCGGCGATTTGCGCCTGGGTAGGCTTGAGTCTGGTGACGGTGCGAAGGTCCGACGTCTGCTCATTGCGCGCGTCAGGGGATTGCACCAGCAACCCGCCTCCGATGCGTTTGAAGTCGTATGCCTGTGCGGCACGCGCCAGGCTCACCGACATCACCCGTACGTTGGCTTTGGCGGCAAAGATCCGTCGCGCTTCGGCGTCGAATGCGGGCGCGATCACGACCTCGACGAACTGTTTGGATACCGCGCCTGCCGTCGCGGCGTCGAGCTCATGGTTGAAGGCGACGATGCCCCCGAATGCTGCCGTGGGGTCGGTGGCAAAGGCGCGCTCGTACGCCTCGCGGGGTGAGGCTCCGATCGCGGCGCCGCAAGGATTGGCGTGCTTGACGATCACGCAGGCCGGCTCATCCAAGGTCTTCACGCATTCCCAGGCCGCGTCGGCGTCGGCGATGTTGTTGTACGACAGCTCCTTGCCCTGAATCTGGGTGGTGCCGGCGATGCCGCCCGGAGTCGGATCGCCGTCGCGATAGAAGGCCGCTGCCTGATGCGGGTTTTCGCCGTAGCGCAGGTCCTGCACCTTTTCGAACTGAAGCGTAAGGCGCCCCGGGAACGGCGCACGTTTCCCGTCACGCTCGAGTCCGGTGAGATAGTTGCCGATTGCGGCCTCGTACGCCGCGCTGTGGGCGAACGCCTTCTGGGCCAGAGCGAAGCGCGTGCCCTCGCTCAAGGCGCCGCCGCGCTCCCCCATCTCCGCGAGCAGGTTTGAATAGTCGGACGGATCGGTCACCACCGCAACGCCTGCATAGTTCTTGGCCCCTGCGCGCAGCATGCTGGGGCCCCCGACGTCGATGTTCTCGATCGCCTCGGCGAGAGTGCAATTCGGTTTCGAGACGGTTCGTGCGAACGGATAAAGGTTGACGACGACGAGATCAATCGGCTCGATACCTGCCGCCTCGATCGCTGCCAGGTGCGCGGGGGAATCGCGCCGGGCGAGTATGCCGGCGTGCAGTTTCGGGTGCAGGGTTTTCACCCGCCCGTCGAGCATTTCCGGGAAGCCGGTGTAGTCGGCCACCTCGGTTACGAGGAGGCCCTGCTCGGCCAGAAGTTTCGCCGTGCCGCCCGTCGACAGGATCTTGACCTTGAACCGGGCGAGGCCGCGCGCAAACTCGGCAAGGCCGCTCTTATCGGATACGCTGACCAGCGCCGTCCGGATGGGAATCACCGTTTACATCTTTATTTTGAGCGACTGGATTTTCTTTCGCAGGGTATTGCGGTTGATCCCGAGCATGTCCGCGGCGATGGACTGATTCCCTTCAGCCCGGTCGAGCACGAGCTCGAGCATCGGACGCTCGACGTTCTTGAGCACCATGTCGTAGATGGCGCGCGGCTTTGCGCCGTCGAGGTCCTTGAAGTATCGCTCCAGAGACCGGCGGACACAGTCCGCGATCTCGTTTGTTTGCCTCATGCCGCCAGCTCCACTTCATAGCGCAAGCGCAGATTCTCGCGCCCGAACTGCTCGAAGAAACGATTGACCGCGTCGAGTTGCTCTTCGCAGGTTTCAAGCTGATTCATGTGGTGCCGGAAGCTCGCCGAACCAGCGAGCCCCTTGGTGTACCAGGAGATATGCTTGCGCGCGACCTTGACCCCCGTTTCTGCGCCATAGAACGCGTAGAGCTCACGCAGATGCGCGAGCAACACGGCATGGATTTCGGAGACGAGGGGGTGAGGGAGTTTCTCGCCCGTTGAAAGATAATGCCCGATCTCGCGGAAGATCCAGGGACGCCCTTGAGCGGCGCGACCGATCATGATCCCGTCGGCGCCCGTGTACTCGAGCACATGCTTCGCTTCCTCGGGCGTCGTTATGTCGCCGTTTGCCACCACGGGCAAGCGCGTAGACCGTTTGACTTCGCGGATCGTGTCGTACTCGGCCCGGCCCGAGAAGCCGCAGGCGCGGGTGCGGCCGTGCAGGGACAACAGCTGCACGCCGCTGTCTTCGGCGATCTTCGCGACCTTCAGAGCGTTCTTGTTGACCGGATCCCATCCGGTGCGGAACTTCAGCGTGACGGGAACATTCACCGCCCTCACTACGGCCTTGAGAATGTGCGCGACCAGGGGCTCATCCTTGAGGAGCGCGGACCCGGCCAGGGTGTTGCAGACTTTCTTCGCCGGGCAGCCCATATTGATGTCGACGATCTGCGCGCCCCGCTCCACGTTGAAGCGCGCGGCCTCGGCCATCATCGCCGGGTCGGCTCCGGCGATCTGTACCGAGATCGGCTCGACTTCGCCTTCGTGATTGGCGCGGCGGCGCGTTTTCTCGCTGCCCCACAGCAACGAGTTCGAGGCCACCATCTCGGATACGGCCAGGCCCGCGCCGAATTTTTTGCACAGCTGCCGGAAGGGGCGATCCGTGACCCCGGCCATCGGCGCGACAAAAAGATTATTGCGCAAGCTGCGCGAACCGATTCGCATCGACGATCACGGAAATTTTTCGGGCGGAGCGCAATTCTATACCTAAACATGAGCGCTTAGGGAAGCGCTCCAGCGCTTCGCGCAACAAAAAAGAGGTTGACGGCGGATTTTTTGTTTTTACCGCAGCGCAGAAACAGCGCCACGCCGTTCAGGGTAGCGCGCGAGCCCCGAAGATCATGCGGCGGGCGAGAAAACGCCGCGCGGGCGGCACGGCGTCGAGCACGGTCAGGCCCGCGCCGCGTGCCAGCGCGAGCGGCGCAAGGGAATTCGAGAATATCTTCACGAGAAAATCGGTGAACCCGATTCCGGCGTAGCGGTCGAAACTGCGACTACGGGCGTAGCGAGCGAGAAAACGGGGCGAGCCAATTTCTTCCTTCGAAAAGTCAAGCAACATCTGAGCCAGTTCCCACGCGTCGCGCAGGCCGAGATTGAGTCCCTGGCCGGCCACCGGGTGCAGCGTTTGCGCGGCGTTTCCGATCGCAAGAACTCTGGGTGCGGGAGCGGTCCTGCCATGACGCAGCGAAAGCGGGAAGGTCGAGCGGGGGCCGACCGAATCGAAATTTCCGAGCCTTCCGCCAAAGATTTCACGCAGGCGCGCGAGGAAATCCGAATCAGTCAGCCCGAGCAACACGGCGGCGCTCGCCGGGCGCACGCTCCAGACCAGCGCGTAGCGGTCCCCGAATGGGAGCAAAGCGAGCGGCCCTTCGGCGGTGAAGCGTTCCCAGGCGACCCCGCCTCGCGGGTGCTCGGCCGTGACTTCAGCCACGATGGCCTGCTGCCGATAATGCCTCACATGCCGGGTGTGGCGATTGTGGCCGCCATCGGCGAGCACGAGCACCCGGGCGCGCATGCCTGCTTCCTTTTCGCCGCGGGACAGGTGCAGGACAACTTCATTGTCAGCCGATTTCCAGTTCCTCAAGGATTCCGCACTTGCGGGGGTGCGGCCCGCAAGCTGCGCAACGAGCTCGGAGTATGCAGTTACGTATCCCAGCGCGGGCAAGCCGTGGTCAGCGCACCGCATTACGGTTCTGCCGAAACCCTGCTGGGAAACATGGATGGTTTCGATCGGGCTGTTTCGGATGGAGGCCCATGCGCCCAGGCGCTCCAGGATCAGGCGAGAACCGTAGGACAGGGCAATGGGTCGATCTGCGAAATCGGCTTCGCCGGCGATCCGAGCGACGGAGACCGCGCTCCCGGACAGGGCAAGCGCCAACGCGCAGCCGACCGGTCCGCCGCCGGCAATGGCGACATCGACCTTCGGCAGCTCAGCCACGACCAACCAGGGCCTCCATATCCCGGACCGATTTCGGTGCAGCTGCGGTCAATACTTCGCACCCCGAGGGCGTTACGACAACGTCGTCCTCGATGCGCACGCCCGTGTTCCAGAATTGCCGAGGTACGTCGTCGGCTGGCCGGATGTAGCAGCCCGGTTCTACTGTCAAGGTCATGCCCGGCTCGAGGCGGCGCCATTCCCCGCCCGATTTGTACTCTCCGGCGTCATGGACATCCAGGCCGAGCCAATGTCCGGTGCGGTGCATGTAGAAGCGCTTGTAATCCTCGGTCTCGAGCACCTTTTCGACCGTCCCGCGGCACAGTCCCAAATCCAGGAATCCTTGAGCGAGCGTCCCCACCGCGGCACTGTGCGGATCGTCCCAGCGGCTCCCCGGCTTTACCGTCGCGATCGCCGCGGTTTGCGCTGCGAGCACCAGCTCGTAGACGTCCTTCTGCGGCCCGGTGAATTTTCCGCTCACGGGGAAAGTCCGCGTCACATCCGAGGCGTATCCGTCCAGTTCACAACCCGCGTCGATCAGCAAAAGATCCCCGTCGGCGAGCCGCGCGTTGTTGTCGCGGTAATGCAGGATGCAGGCGTTGGCTCCTCCGGCAACGATAGGCCAGTACGCGGGATACTGCGCGCCGCGGCGGCGAAACTCGTAGAGAAGCTCCGCCTCGATCTCGTATTCGCTGCGTCCAGGGCGGGTCGCGCGCATCGCGCGTTCGTGGGCGGCAGCCGAGATCGCCGCCGCGCGGCGCATCACGGCGAGCTCGCCGTCGTCCTTGATCAGACGCATGTCGTCGAGCGCGGCGCGCACGTCGCGGATTTCGGCAGGCGCAGCGACGCCCGCGCGCGCCTGCGCCCGGACTTGATTCAGCCATCCCATGATGCGCGCGTCCCAACCCGCGTCGGCTCCGGGGGCGTAGTAAAGCACAGGCTGATCGGCGAGGAGCTTCGGCATGTGCTCGTCGAGCGACCCCACGGGATAGGCCTCATCGAAACCAAAGGCGGCCCTTGCGCCCTCGGGGCCGTTGCGGACGCCTTCCCAGAGCTCGCGCTCTGGATTGCGCTCGCGGCAGAAGAGAATCGACTTGGGCTCCTCTCCCGCGAGGAGGACCAGCACCGCCTCGGGCTCGGGAAACCCGCTCAGGTAGTAGAAATAGCTGTCGAAGCGGTAAAGGTAATCGCTGTCGCGATTGCGGATGCGTTCCGGTGCGGTCGGAATGATCGCGGCGCCCTTCCCCATGCGCAGCTGCAGCGCGTGGCGGCGCTCGGCGCAGCGCGAAAGATTGCTGGTGGCGTCCATTGCTGCGATTGTCGTCCGCTTTGCGGCGACGATCAAGCGACGCGCTCGTTCAACGCGGAAAGCCGCGCGGGCGTACCGACGTCGTGCCAGATGCCGCGATGCATCTCGCCGGAGACCAGCCCGCGCGCCATCGCCGCACGCAAGAGCGAGGCAATCTGTCCCTTCGAACCCGGCCTGATGCCCGAGAAGAGCTCCGGGCGGTAAAGACCTATTCCGCTGAAGGTGAGCTTGGATTGTCCTGATTCGGCCACTTGTGCGCCGTTGAGCGCGAAGTCTCCTTGCGGATGATGCGGCGGGTTCGCGACCAGTATCAAATGCGCGAGATTTTGTTCCAGCGCGGTCCCAATGAGACGGGAGAAGTCGAAATCGCAGAAGAGGTCGCCGTTGACGACAAGGAAGGGACTATCGCCGAGCAGATGAAGCGCCTGTGCGATTCCCCCCGCGGTTTCGAGCGGCTCGGCCTCGCGCGAGTAGCGGATCGCGACGCCGAAGCGTCGTCCGTCGCGCAGCGCGGCTTCGATCATGTGGCCGAGATGTGCGTGGTTGATCACGATCTCGCGGACGCCGGAGCGCGCGAGCGCCTCGATCGACCAGACGATCAGGGACTTGCCGCGCACTTCGAGGAGCACCTTGGGGACCGCGTCGGTCAGGGGCCTCATGCGTTCGCCGCGCCCCGCGGCAAGTATCATGGCTTTCATCATTCGAGATCAGAACGTGTAGCCAACGCGCTTTTCCTGCGGCTCGAGCTCCCCGAGCAGGCGCCCGAGCGCGGCAAGCTCGCGATAACGCGCGCACGTGCGCCGCAGGTAACTCATCACGAGCGGCTGGTCCTTCAGATAGCCGTCCTTGCCGTCCCGAAAGGAAAGACGCGCGAAAATCCCCAGCACCTTGAGCTGCCGCTGGGCTCCCATCCACTCGAAATCCCGGTAGAAATCCGCGAAATCTCCGGCGACCGGCAGGCCCTCGGCCCGGGCCTTCTCCCAATAGCGGATCGCCCAATCGATGACGCGTTCCTCGTCCCAGGCGATGTAGGCGTCGCGCAGGAGCGAAACGAGGTCGTAGGTGATCGGGCCGTACACCGCGTCCTGAAAATCGAGAATTCCCGGGCAGGGCTCGCAGACCATGAGGTTGCGGGAATGGTAGTCGCGGTGCACGAACACCCGCGCCTGCGCGAGGTTGTTCCCGAGGATCGTCGAGAACGCCTTCTCCAGGGTCTGGAGCTGTGCCGCGTCGAGCTCGCGCTGCAGCTGGCGCGCTACGTACCAGTCGGGGAAAAGGCGCAATTCCTTCTCGAGCAATTCTCTGTCGTAATCGGGCAGCAACCCGGGGCGGCTCGCCCGCTGAATCTTGAGCAGTGCGGCTAGCGCGTCTTCGTAGAGCTTTCCGGCGTTGTGCTCGTCGAGCGCATCCAGATAAGTCGTGCTGCCCAGATCCGAGAGAAGCAGAAAGCCCTGTTCGAGGTCCTGCGCATGGATCTTGGGCACGTGCACGCCGGCTTCGGCGAGGAGACGCGCAACATGCACGAACGGCGCACAGTTCTCCTTGTCGGGCGGCGCGTCCATCGCGACGAGTGACGCTTGCCCCGCGCCGCGTCGGATCCGGAGATAACGCCGGAAGCTCGCGTCGTCCGAGGCGGGCGCGATGCTGAAATCGTCGCTTCCGAGGGTTGCCGCCAGCCACCCCCGCAATTGCTCTACGCGGTCCAAAAATCCTCCTGAAACAAAGAATTGCCTTCGCCGCTGATTTGTGCGATTTTAGCACCCGCCCCGAAAGCCCAGGTCCAGGCTTCCCTGACATGTCTTGTTCACCTGCCCGCCGTGCGGCGTTGGCAATTGCGCTGTCTTGCTCCGCCGCGGTGTACGCACAGGGGCAGGGACTTCAGCTGCGGAGTTCTTCCGAGCAACGATCCAAGACAGGCGCCTTGCCGATCATCTTGGACGCGGATCGCATCGAAGGCGTTGCAGGAAAGGACACCACGGCTCAGGGCAACGCCAGCTTGCGTCAAGGGGGCTTGTCGATCCGCGCCGACTCGCTGACATATCACGAAGGAGATGAAGACGTCGAAGCCCGCGGCGACGTCCGCCTTCAACGCAACGGGGACACTTTGAAGGGCCCGGCGCTCAGGTATTCGATCAGGGGTGGGACCGGGCTATTCGAGAAACCCGAGTTCACTTTCACGCCGCGCCCAAAGGCGGGTCAGCAACCCGTCTCGGCGCGCGGGCAAGCCGAGACGATCGAGATCCTGGGTGAAAACCAGTACAGGATCAAGGATGGTTTCTTCACCTCCTGCAAGCCGGGCGACGACGGCTGGCGGGTCCAGGCCGACGAGTTGGAACTGGATTTCACGCGCGACGTGGGGACCGCGCGCGGCGCCAGCGTGTATTTCGAGGGACTGCCAGTCATCGCCGCGCCTTCCTTTGACTTTTCTCTGAATAACCAGCGCAAGTCGGGCTTTCTTCCGCCTTCGATCGGCGCTACCGGGAAGAGCGGACCCGAGTTCGGAGTTCCGTATTACCTGAATCTCGCGCCCAACTACGACCTCACGCTCACGCCGCGTTACATGGAAAAGCGCGGATTGCAGCTCGCGGAGCAGTTCCGGTATTTGCAGAAGGACTACAACGGCGATTTCAACGCGGAGGTGCTCCCGCATGACCGTGCCGCGGATCGCGGCCGCTTGGCGATGAGCCTGGTCCACCGCTACAACCGCGATGACTCCCTCCTTGGCGGACTCAACCTGAACAAAGTTTCCGACGACAACTATTTCCGCGACCTTGCGACCCGCATCAACATCGCTTCGCAGGCCACGCTTCCTCGGGAGGGCTTTTTGACCTACAACGGCAAGTGGTGGGACACGGGCACCTACTCGGCGACCGCGCGGGTGCAACGGTTCCAGGTCCTGCAGGATCCGGACAATCCGATCGTCGTCCCTTATGGCCGCACCCCTCAGATCACCTTGTCCACTCTGCGTCAGGACATCGGCGGTCTCGATTTCGGGTCCACGGCCGAGTTCGTCGACTTCACCCACCCCACGCTTGTGAATGGCAAGCGCTCGACGTTCTATCCGAGCCTCAGCCTGCCGTTCATCACGCCGGGTTCCTTCCTCACACCCAAGGTCGGCGTGCACTACACGTACTACTCGCTTGATGAGATCCCAGTGATCCCGGGCTCGGTAGCACCGAGACCGATTTCGAACATCCCAGCGTTCCCGGATTCGATCAGCCGCACGCTTCCCGTTTTCAGTCTCGACACCGGACTGATCTACGAGAGGGAGACCCAGGCGTTCGGACAGGCGGTGACGCAGACGCTCGAACCGCGTTTCTACTACGTGTACGTCCCGTTTCGCGACCAGAACCAGATTCCACTGTTCGACACCGCGATCGCAGACTTCAACTACGCTCAGATCTTTTCCGAAAACAGGTTTTCCGGGGGCGACCGCATCAACGACGCGCGTCAGCTCACTGCAGCAGTAACGTCACGCATGCTTCTGCCCTCGAGCGGGCAGGAAGTGCTGCGCGGCACCTTCGGCCAGCGCTACTATTTCAGCGATGAACGGGTCACGCTCAGTCCTACGGACGCGCCGCGCACCTACAGCGCGTCGAACTGGCTCGCCGCGCTGTCGGGGCGCGTGAGCCAGCACTGGACCATCGAGGGAGCTTCCGAATACGATCAACGCGATCGCCGCACCGAGCGCTTGACCCTGGCAGCGCGCTATCGGCCCGAGGGGCTCAAGGCGCTCAACCTGAGCTACCGGTACCTGAGCGGTGACATTACGACGACGGTTCCGCTCAAGCAGGTCGACCTGTCGGCACAGTGGCCGATCTTCGGTCGCTGGTATGGCGTCGGACGCTTCAACTACTCGCTCGCCGACAGCCGGATCGTCGAGGGCATAGGCGGACTGGAATACGGGGCCGACTGCTGGACAAGCCGCATCATCATGCAGCGATTCGCACTGACGGCCGGCACCTCGTCGTCGAGCGTGTTCTTGCAGCTGGAGCTGAACGGCTTTTCGCGCCTCGGGTCCAATCCCCTCGAGGCCTTGAAACGCAACATTCCGGGTTACCAGCGGATCAACGCTCTTTCACCCGACAGGAAACCCGGTGAATCATTTGATTTCTACGACTGATGGCTTGACAATGAAACGATGAGATTTCAACTTACCATTCTGTTGCTGGCGGTGTGTGGCGCGGCGTTCGCGCAAAGCGCTCGCCCGGAGCAGGCCGCCGCGGCGCGCATCGACTTGATCGACCGGATCGTCGCGGTAGTCAACAAAGAGGTGATCACGCAGTACGACCTGGCGGAGCGGATGAATCGCGTGCAGAAGGAGTTGCAGCGGCGCGGAACGTCCCTTCCCGATCGCGGTGAGATCGAGCGCCAGGTGCTGGAGCGCCTCATCATCGAAAAAGTTCAGTTGCAATACGCCCGGGAGACGGGGGTGCGCGTGGATGATTTGGAGCTCGATCGTACCCTCAGCCGGGTCGCCGAGGGAAACAAGCTCTCATTGACGGAATTCCGGCAGACGCTCGAGCGCGATGCGATCCCTTTCGACAGATTTCGCGAAGAGCTGCGCAATGAGATTCTGATGAATCGTGTGCGGGACCGCGAGGTCACCGGCAAGATCACCGTCAGCGAAGGTGAGATCGAGAATCTGCTACTCGAGCAGAGCGAAAGAAAAGACACTGCGACTGAATATAACATCGCGCACATTTTGATCCGGGTACCCGAGCAGGCGACCCCCGAGCAGCTGGAAACCCGGCGTGCCCGCGCCGAGGAAGCGGTCAAGCGGCTCAGGGACGGCGCGGAGTTCGCCCAGCTCGCCGCCGCCTACTCCGATGCGCCGGATGCGCTTCAGGGAGGTGTGATGGGTTGGCGCAGTCAGCAGCGGATGCCGGAATTGTATGTCGAGGCTTTGAGGGGCCTGAAGCCCGGAGACATCAGCAGTGTGTTTCGAAGCCCCGCCGGATTCCACGTAGTCAAGCTGCTCGAGCTGCGCGGCGCCGGCGCGCCTCTGCTCGTGGAGCAGGCGCACGTGCGTCATATTCTGGTACGCACCAACGATCTCGTTTCCGAGGACGAGGCCAACAGGAAGCTGCGCAGCCTGCGGGAACGGATTGTAAACGGAGTGAACTTCGCCGAGCTCGCCCGCCTGAATTCGGACGACGGCTCGGCCTCTCGGGGTGGAGATCTGGGATGGATCTATCCGGGCGATACCGTGCCGGAATTCGAGCGGGCTTTTACGGAGTTGAAGCCGATGGATGTAAGCCAGCCTGTCAAGACTCCGTTCGGATGGCATCTCATTCAGGTGCTCGAGCGGCGTACGGCCGATATGTCTTCCGAGCGCAGGCGCGTCGAGGCGCGCAAGGCTCTTCTCGACAGAAAGGGTGACGAGGCCTATCAGGAATGGCTGCGCCAGTTGCGCGATCGCGCGTACGTGGAAATGCGGCTCGAAGAACGGTGAACGCCCGACTTGAAAAGCCGGCGGTGTCCCGGGCAGCCGTTGCCTCGGGCTCGAATTCCGTCCCGGTCATAGCGGTGACCTCCGGGGAGCCGGCGGGCATCGGTCCGGATATCTGTCTGGCCCTCGCGCGACAGAGGTTTGCCGCGCGCATCGTGGTTCTTGGAGACCGGGAGATGCTCGAGAGCCGCGCCCGGCAACTCGGGCTCCGGGTGCGGCTGTGTGATCCCGGCGCGGGCTTGATATCGGATTCGATCGCGTGTCTGCATATCCCGCTCTCAACCCCCTGTCGGGCAGGCACGCTTGATCGGCGCAACGCGCCTTACGTGATTTCGCTTCTCGACCGCGCAATCGCAGGCTGCAAGGCAGGCGAGTTCGCGGCGCTCACGACCGCACCGGTGCACAAGGGCGTCATCAACGACGGCGGCATCCCCTTCATCGGCCACACGGAGTATCTCGCCGAGCGTACCGGCGCTGCTCAGGTGGTCATGATGCTCGCGGGCGGGGGCCTGCGCGTCGCGCTTGCGACCACGCACCTCGCCTTGAAAGACGTGCCGCGCGCGCTGACCCGCAAAGGCCTCGAACGGACCATCCGGGTTCTCCACGCGGAGCTCATCCGCCGGCTCGGCATCTCCGCGCCGCGGATTCTGGTCGCCGGTCTCAATCCGCATAGCGGCGAGGGCGGTTATTTCGGGCGAGAGGAAATCGAAGTGATCCGACCGGTTCTCGAGAAATTGCGCGCGGAAGGTTTGCGGCTCACAGGGCCTCTGCCGGCGGATACGCTGTTTGTTCCGGATCGGCTCGCTGGGGCTGATTGCGTACTTGCGATGTATCACGATCAGGGCTTGCCCGTGCTCAAGTACGCGAGCTTCGGGAGGGGCATCAACGTCACGCTCGGCTTGCCCATGATCCGCACCTCGGTCGACCACGGCACGGCGATCGAGCTTGCCGGCACCGGTCGGGCAGAACCCGACAGCCTCATCGAGGCGGTCGAGGCGGCGATCGAGATGGCACAAGCCGAGGCTCGGACGGTCCGCTAGACAGTGGCCACGTCTCGGCATGTCCCGCGAAAAAGATTCGGTCAGCACTTTCTCGTCGACCCGGGGGTCATCGAGCGGATCGTTTCCGCAATCGATCCGCACCGGCGCGAGCACATCGTCGAAATCGGCCCCGGGCTCGGGGCGCTGACGACGCCGTTGCTCGAGCGCGTCGGGCACCTTCACGTCGTCGAACTCGACCGGGACCTGAGCGAGCGCCTGCGTGAGCGCTACCCCGCCGATCGCCTGACGGTACACCAAGCCGATGCGCTGTGCTTCGACTTTGCGACGCTGCCTGCGCCTCTCAGAGTCGTGGGCAACCTCCCTTACAATATTTCCACCCCCCTCTTGTTCCACGTTGCCGCCGCGGCGGCCAGGTGCACGGATCTCCATTTCATGCTGCAGCACGAGGTCGTAGAACGGATGGTCGCGAAGCCTTCCGAACCCGAATACGGGCGGCTGTCGGTCTCGCTGCAGTATCGCTTCCGCCTCGAGCGGCTTTTCACGGTCGCCCCCGAGTCATTCCGGCCACCGCCCAAAGTTCACTCTGCAGTCGTGCGGCTCGTACCGCGCCCTTCGACGGAGCTCGATGCCCTGAATGAAGCCGGCTTCTCCGGGATCGTTACGCAGGCGTTTTCGATGCGGCGAAAGACTCTGAGAAACACGCTCTCGAGTCTGATTTCCGCAACCGACCTCGCCGAACTCGGCATCGACCCGGGCAAGCGTGCACAAAACCTCCCGGTTGCGGCTTTTGTCACAATCGCCAACCGGCTCGCGCAGCGTCGTACCTAGACCGCGCAAACGCCCGCTGGCAAAATGGTGTATAGATAGATCGATATGAGGTTTGAAGCAGGGGGACGGCGATGGGCCTTCTTGACGACCTGAAAAAACAGGCCGACTTGGTGAAGACCCAGCAGATTCATCAGCAGAATCTGCAGGGGGACAAGCTCAAGCTGGTCGAAGACAAGATGAAACAGACGTTCCAGTACGTGCACGAACTGCTCAAGCAGCTCGCGGTGGTCAAGCCCACCAGCCCCCTCGTGTACTCGATCCCTGGGGTCGCCGATTTCAGGAATCTCGTGTTCACCGAGTCGTTCATCGACTACCGGAAAAAGCGCATTAACGACAAGGAATATTTCGACACGACGCATTTCTTCGTCAAGTGGGCCGGCCCTGACGCCGTGGTGATCGAGAAAGACATGCCGCCCGTGATGCAACGCATCCGTGAGTCTCTTTGGCTCAGCAAGGTCAAATTCGTGGAGGAGGAAAAGAAGAGCGCCAAGGGTTTCGTCATCGGCGCCAAGTTCATCGTTCCGGCCGCGGTCCTCACGGACATCATCATCAAGGCGGACCACGAGCAAGGCAAGCTGCACTTCCAGGCGACGCATCTCTTTGGCCTGGGGGTGGAGTACCTATCAGTTCCGGCGCAGGAAATCAGCGACGACATGCTGGAAGACTTCGCCAAGACACTGATCGGGCAGCAGAGCGAGATCCGCAAATACCGCGTTGCCGGGGCGCCCGGAACTTTTCGCTGAGCGCCCGCGCGCGAGCACCCAGCCCTTGGAGCATCGTCGAGCCTACTTGCGCTCGATCAATTCGATCTTGTAGGTGTCGGGGTCCTCGATAAAGGCGATTACCGTCGTCCCGTGCTTCATCGGCCCCGCCTCGCGCGTGACCTTTCCCCCGCGGCGCTTCACTTCCTCGCAAGCCTTGTAAGCGTCATCCACTGCGATGGCGATGTGGCCGTAAGCGTTGCCGAGCTCATACTTGTCCACGCCCCAATTGTGGGTCAGTTCGAGCACCGCGGTATCGGTTTCGTCGCCGTAACCGACGAAAGCCAGGGTAAATTTTCCGTCCGGATAGTCCTTGCGGCGGAGCAGCCGCATGCCGAGAACCTCGGTGTAGAAGCGCAGCGACCGCTCCAGATCGCCTATTCGCAACATGGTGTGGAGAATTCGCATCGATGCTCTCCCTATAGATCCGGCAAGGTCAACGCCCGGGCGCTCAATTCGCGCCGCGCCGCCCGATGGTCCGGATACACAAGCGCGACGATATCCCAGAAGCGCGGTGAATGGTTGAGCTCTCGCAGGTGGGCGAGTTCATGCGCGGCCACGTAGTCGATGAGATGCGGCGGCAGCATCATCAGGCGCCAGCTGAGGAGTATTCGCCCGTTGGAGCCGCAGCTGCCCCAACGGCTCTGCGCGTTGGAAAGACCCACAACCAAGACGCGAAGCCCATGCATGCGCGCCAGCTCCGCAACCCGTTCACGGAAAAACTCCAGCGCCTGCCCCCGCATCCAATCGAGCGCCCTCTCGCGCAGGCTCGCCCCGTCGGCGAGCCCGAACTCGAGCCTATCCTCCGAGAACCACACGCCGATCTCCCCATGCCGCAGCGCCAAGGTCACGGTGCGCCCGAGCCACGGCAGTCGCGCCCCGGCCTCCCACACGAGCGGTCGCCGGCGCGGCTCGGCGAGCCGCCTGCGGATCCAGCGCTCCTTTTCCCGGATGAACGCCTCGATATCCGCGATCGTGGCACGGCGTGGTGCGCGCGCCTCGATTCCGTCCCCATCGACGAATAGCGCGATGGTTCGCCGCCTGGCGCGCACAAGGTGGTAGCTCAGTATGCCGCCCGCGAACTGAAGTTGGCGAAGACGCCCGACGATCTCCGCTCGCGGCGGGACGTCAAATGGAAGCTGCAGCTGCCTCAGCGCCGGGGACATAGACTGGCCATGCGGCCCTCGATCCACTCCTCGACCGACAGGTTCAGCGACTCCGGTGTGTGAGCACGCGAATCGATCGGCGGTCCGACCTCCACTGTCACTGTTCCCGGACGCTTGAGAAAGGCGTTGCGGCCCCAAAACAGGCCCGCGTTGTGCGCGACCGGCACGACCGACGCGCCGCATTTCACCGCAAGCCATGCGCCGCCTTCGTGATACTTGCCGCGTTCGCCCGGTTTTACGCGCGTGCCTTCCGGGAAGATCGCGATCCAGAACCCTTGAGCGAGCCGCTCGCGGCCGAGCTCGGCCATCCGATTCAGCGCCCGCACGCCACGGCTGCGGTCGATCGCGATCGGGCTCGTCAGCGCAAGACCCCAGCCGAAGAACGGGATCCACAGGAGCTCTCGCTTCAATACCAGCACCTGCGGCGGGAAAATGACCTGGAAGGCCAAGGTTTCCCACGCCGATTGGTGCTTTGCCAGGATCACGCCGGGAGTCCGTGGCAGGTTTTCCATGCCGATCACGCGGTAGTGGATGCCGAGCACCTTCCTCGCGAGCCAGATCATCGCGTGCGACCAGCCGGAGATCACGCGATAGCGCGCAAGCCGCGGCAGGGGAAACGTGGCGAGGGCGATGATCGCGTAAGGCGGGGTGAAGAGGATCTGGGCGATGACGAAGACGAGCGAGCGCAGAAAGATCATTGACACAGCGCGTCCGCCACCGCGGCCAGATTCGGATAAACGGTGGTCCCTTCCGGAAGCTTGCCGGCGGAGCGTGTTTTCGCACCTTTGCCGGAGAGCACCAAGATCGGATGGGCTCCCACCGCGGCTGCCGCCTGGAGGTCGCGCAGGCTGTCGCCCACGCAGGGCGCCTGGTCGAGGGCGACGTTGAGGCGCTCGGCGACGGCGAAGAACATTCCCGGATTGGGTTTGCGGCAGGGTGACTGGGACTCGGCCGTGTCGGGGCAATAGAACACCGCCTCGATGCGTCCACCCGCCTGATTCACCGCCTTGTGCATCTTGGAGTTGATGGCATTCAGGCTTGCCATGTCCATGAGACCGCGGCCGACCCCCGATTGGTTCGTGGCGACCACGACGCGCCACCCGGACTGCGCGAGGCGCGCGATCGCCTCGAGGCTCCCGGGGATCGGCCGCCACTCGTCGGGGTGCTTGATGAACTCGTCGCTGTCGTGGTTGATCACGCCGTCGCGGTCGAGGATGATGAGTTTCATGTGGCCAGCTTGGAGATATCGGAGAACCGATTCATCGCCTTGCGCATATCGGTGAGCAGCGCGAGCCGGTTCTCGCGAAGCTTCTTGTCGTCTGTCATGACCATGACTACGTCGAAGAACGAATCCACTGGACTCTTCAGAGACGCAAACGCTTTCAGATATCCGGCAAAATCTCCAGAGTCGAATAGAGGCTTCGCCGAACGGGACGCCGTCTGCAAGGCCTCGAAAAGCGAGATCTCGGCGGGCTCCTTGAGCGCTGAAACGTCAGCATCGGCAAATGACTCGCCCTTGCTTTCCGCCTGTCGCAGTATGTTGGCAATTCGCTTGTTGGCCGCCGCAAGACTGGCTGCTTCTGGAAGCGCGGAAAACGCGCGAACAGCTTCGAGTTGCTTGGGAATGAGGGCGATCGCGACCGGGTTGAGGCTGAGAACCGCCTCGACCTCGTTCGCGGAATAGCCACGCTCAAGGAAATAGCTGCGCATGCGTTCTGTGAAAAACATCTTAAGATCCGTTTGCGGCCTATCCTTGAAAGGCCCGAAAGCCGCGTCCAAGAGATCCCTTAGGGACAAAGGAAGCTGATTTTCGACGACGATTCTAATGACCCCCAGAGCTGTGCGGCGAAGTCCGAATGGGTCCTTGTCTCCGGTCGGCAGCTCCTTGATGCTGAACAAGCCGGCGAGCGAATCAAGCTTGTCGGCGAGCGCTATCGCACTGGCGATCGGCCCTTCGGGAAGCTTGTCGCCGGCGAAACGCGGGCGGTAATGCTGCTCGATCGCATCGGCAACTTCACGCTGCTCGCCGTCGTGCAGGGCGTAGTAGCGTCCCATGACGCCCTGCAGTTCCGGAAATTCACCGACCATGGCGGTGAGCAAATCCGCTTTGGAAAGCTCGGCGGCGCGCTCGGCCTGCATCACATCCGCGCGAAGCGAGCGCGCAATCTCGCCGGCCAACAGCTTGATTCTCTGCATGCGCTCGAGTTGGCTGCCGAGCTTGTTGTGGAACACGACTTTCGCCAACTGCGGAACGCGCGCCTCGAGGCGGGTCTTCCGATCTTTGTTGAAGAAGAACCGCGCGTCCTCGAGCCTGGGCCGGACGACCCGCTCGTTGCCGCTGACGATTGGGCGCGGATCGCCGACGCGCATATTGGAGACAATGAGGAATTTCGGCAGCAGCTTCCCGTCGGGGGCGAACAGCGGAAAATACTTCTGATTCTGACGCATGGTGAGGATCAGGCATTCCTGTGGCACCTCGAGGAACGAGGCTTCGAATTCACCCGCGTAAACGGCCGGGAACTCGACCAGTGCGGTGACCTCGTCCAGCAGGTCCTGATATTCGCCGAGACGCGCCTTCTGGCGCTTGGCCTCGGCCTGCAGCTGCTGATCGATTTCAGATTCGCGCGCCGCGAAGTCGGCGATGGCACGACCGTCCTTGAGCAGTCTTGCCTCGTACTCGTCCGCATTGCTCAGACGAATCGAATCCGCTCCCATGAATCGATGCCCACTCGTCGTGTTGCCTGCGCGCACGCCCAGAACGGTGCCCGGGACCACGCGCCTGCCGTGCATCATCACCAGGCCGTGCACGGGGCGCACGAACTGTTTATCGCCGTTGCCCCAGCGCATGACCTTTGGAACGGGAAGCTTCTGGAGGACTTCGTTGACCATGTCGGGGAGTACGGAGTTGAGGGAAGCCCCCTTCACCGTCGTGTGCGCGAAATAGAATATTCCTTTAGGGGTATCACGCTGCTCCAGCGCCGCGACGTCAACACCGTTCTTTCTGGCGAAGCCAGCCACTGCCTCAGGCGGCGCTTTGATGGATGGCCCAGGCACCTCCGTTGATCGATCTTCCACAAATGCCAGGACGCCAGGTACGAGTACTGCCAGTCTGCGTGGCGTTGCAAAAACTCGCCAATCCGGAACCCGAACCTTGAGCTGATAGCGGCTGAGTCTGTTGCCGACTTCGTCGCCGAAGAACCTACTGAGCAGCGAAAGCGATTTCGGCGGCAGTTCCTCGGTGAGAAGCTCAACGAGCAGGCTTGCCGCTTGCGGGGTTTTCGCAGCCTTACTCTTCGCCATGGTTGCTTAGGCCCTGGCCCTCTTTTTCGCTGTTTGCGCCGGTTTCAGCATCGGAAACCCGAGCTTCTCGCGAGAGGCGTAATATGCTTGCGCCACGAGCCTCGCAAGCGCGCGCACACGCGCGATGTATGCCGCGCGCTCGGTGACCGAGATCGCTCCCCGCGCGTCGAGCAGGTTGAAGGTGTGCGAGCATTTCAACACCATTTCGTAGCCGGGAAGGGCGAGGCCCTCGGCGATCAGTCGCTTCGCCTGCGATTCGTAGTCGTTGAACTGCGACAGCAGCCAGTTGGCGTCGCTCGCTTCGAAGTTATACTTCGACTGCTCGACCTCGTTCTGGTGGTAGACGTCGCCGTAAGTGACGCCGTCCACCCACGTGAGATCGAAAACGCTTTCCTTGCCTTGCAGGTACATCGCGAGGCGCTCAAGCCCGTAGGTGAGCTCGCCCAGAACCGGCCTGCAGTCGAGGCCGCCGACCTGCTGGAAGTAAGTGAACTGGGTGACCTCCATGCCGTTCAACCACACTTCCCAGCCCAGACCCCAGGCGCCGAGCGTCGGCGATTCCCAGTCGTCTTCGACAAAACGAACGTCGTTCTTCCGGAGATCGATGCCGAGCGCTTTGAGCGAGCCCAGATAGAGATCCTGCAAATCATCGGGCGAAGGTTTCAGCACCACCTGATACTGGTAGTAGTGCTGCAGGCGGTTGGGGTTGTCGCCGTAGCGTCCGTCCTTGGGCCGACGCGAAGGCTGCACGTAGGCGGCGCGCCAGGGCTCTGGGCCGATCGCGCGCAGGAACGTCGCGGTATGAAACGTGCCCGCGCCCATTTCCATGTCGTAGGGCTGCAGCAAGGCACAGCCCTTGCCGCCCCAGTAACTCTGCAGCTTGAGGATCAGTTCCTGGAAGGTCAGCATGAGCGCGCGGCGACAGCGATGGATTCTACCGGCTTTCTCCGACCCGACCAACGCGGCGGCGGATGAATACGAGCGCTCCAAGGAGCGCGACAGACAGAAGGACGATCGGGGTGTTGCCGAATTTGACGTAGGGCGATGCACCTACGTAGCCGCGCACCTCGCCCTCGAGGATGCCCTCGGTGAATTGCGGCAGCCTCGCAACGACCGCGCCGCGAGGATCGATGATCGCGGTCATACCGGTATTGGTCGCGCGCAGCATGGTCCGCCCAGTCTCGAGCGCGCGCATGCGCGAGATCTGCAGGTGCTGAGCCGGAGCGAGCGAATCGCCGAACCAGGCGACGTTCGAGACGTTCACCAGCAGCGTCGCTTGAGGAAGCTGGCGGATGATCTCCTCGCCGAAGGCGTCCTCCCAGCAGATGTTCGGCGCAACCCGCTGCCCGGCGAGCGCGAGCGGCTTCGGATTTTCCGTGCCTAGGGAGAAATCCGAGAGCGGAATCGCGAGCGTCTTCACGATCCAGCCGAAGCCGGGGGGCACGAACTCCCCGAAGGGAACGAGGTGCGACTTGTCGTAGCGCTGCGAAGGCGAAACGCCCACGCTGACCACGCTGTTGAAATAACGCTCGTCCGGGTCCCGGATGGGAACGCCGATGAGGACGTCGGCGCGCCGCTCGGCAGCGATTCGCGCGATGTCTTTCAGATAGCCGGGATCGACGGCGTCGAGAAACCGCGGAATGGCGGTTTCGGGAAGCACGATGAGTTCGCCTTGGCTCGCTTCGACCAGCCGCTTATAGGTTGCCAGCGTCGCCGTGTATCGATCCGCCTGAAACTTGAGATCCTGGGGGATGTTTCCCTGGAGGAGCGCAACCTGGAGGGGGGCACCCTGGGGAGAGGTCCAGTGGAACTGCTTGAGCACCTGGCCGAGGGCGAACGCGCATACGAGTGCGAGACCGCCCGCGAGACGGGCCTTGCGGGAGCCGGAAATCACGATGACTAGAAGCCCGGCACAGAGCGCGGTCACGAACGATACGGCGTATGCCCCCGCGACGGGAGCAAAACCGGCGAGCGGCGAGTCGACCTGGCTGTAGCCGAGGGCGAGCCAGGGAACGCCCGTAAAGATCCAGCCGCGCAGCCATTCAGAGAGCGTCCACAAGGCTGGGAACGCGAACAGCGCGGAGACGAGGCGACCGAGCCGCAGGCGCGCGAGGCACCAGCCCGCGGCGGCCGGATACAGCGCGAGGATCGCGCAGAATGCCAGCGTCCCCATTGCGGCAAGCGGGGCCGGCATCATTCCGAAGTCGTGCAGGCTGACGTAGACCCAGGACACGCCGACGCCGAACAGGCCGGCGCCGAAAGCGAAGCCTGTCCGGAACGCAGCCTGCGGCGTCGCCGCACGCCGCCAGAGGTGCAGCAGGCCTGCGAGAGTCAAGAACGGAAGCGGGAATACCGCGAGCGGAGCGTAGCCGGCGACGGTCAACGCGCCTGCGGCAACAGCCGCGGCGATCGCGGCGTGCGGCGATTGCAGGAAGGCCTTCAAGCCTTGCCGGGCAGCCGGTGCACCTGAAGGACGTGCAGCCTGCGGCTGTCGGCGCGAAGCACCTGGACGCGCAGGCCGTCGATGGTGATCGCCTCACCGCGCTTGGGCAGGCGACCGAAGCGGTGCAGCACCAGCCCGCCGACGGTGTCGAAGTCGGTGTCGGAGAACTTCGTTCCGAAGGCCTGGTTGAAATCGGCGATTTCGGTCTGCGCCTTGACGCGATAGTTTCCCCCCTGCTCGCGCACGATGTTGTCCTCGGAATCGTCGAAGTCGTATTCGTCCTCGATCTCGCCGACGATCTGCTCGAGCACGTCCTCGATGGTCACCAGGCCCGCCACGCCGCCGTACTCGTCGACCACGATCGCCATGTGGTTGCGGTTCGCGCGGAATTCGCGCAGCAGCACGTTCAGGCGCTTGGACTCGGGCACGAAGACGGCGGGCCTGAGCATGTCGCGCACACGCGAGTGCGCCGTGGCGATCACGTGCGGGATGAACTTGTCTGGAGTCTCGTTCACGTCGATCATGTCCACCTGTGCGCGCGGCACCATGATGTCGCGCACCTGCATCTCGGAGACCTGCAGCGCGCCCTCGATCATCGACAGCGCATCGCCGTCGAGGAGATTTCTCTCGAAGGCGGAGTGCAGCAGCTTGAGCAGCTGCTCGCGGTCCTCCGGCTCGCGCATCAGCAGCGCGGAAAGCCGTTCAAGCAGCGAAGGTTTGTTCGAATCGTCCATGCTCGCAGCGGGCTCGCGCCACGGGGCCGGTTTTATCCAACCCGGGGATTCGTCACCCGGAATCATCGTAGGGATCAGGATAACCGAGTTTGGCGAGAAGCTTCTTTTCCAGCGATTCCATGCGTGCGGTGTCGTGCCGACGGAGGTGATCGTGGCCCTGCAGGTGCAGCAGCGCGTGGACCGTCAAATGCGCCAGATGTGCTTCCACCGTCTTGCCCTGGTCGAGCGCTTCGCGGGCGATCACCGGGGCGCAAAGGACGATGTCGCCCTGCACTCTGCCGCGTCGCAGGGAATAGGGAAAGCTCAGCACGTTGGCCGCATAGTCGCGCTCGCGATAGCGACGGTTGAGGATCCGGGCTTCGGCCGCGCCGACGATCCTCACGGTGATCTCGGCCGAACCCTTGAGCGCCGCGCGCACCCAGCGGCGGACCTGGACCAAAGCAGGGACAGGAACGGCGCGCGAGAGGACCTGAAGATGGAGCGTGAGGCGCGGCTTTCGCCGGCGACGCGGTCGTGCCCGCGGTGGGGCGTCGGGCCAGCCGCGGGCCGGCACGGCAGCTACTCGTCCCCGTGACGCTCGTAGGCATCCACGATGCGTTGCACCAGGGGATGGCGAACGACGTCGTCGCTCTTGAACGCCGTGAAGGCTATGCCCCGCACCTGAGCCAGGATTTTCTGCACCGCTACCATGCCGCTCTTCTGCCCGCGCGCGAGGTCGATCTGAGTGATATCCCCGGTCACCACCGCCTTCGAGCCGAAGCCGATGCGCGTGAGAAACATTTTCATCTGCTCGGGAGTGGTGTTCTGGGCCTCATCGAGAATGACGAACGAGTGGTTCAGCGTGCGCCCGCGCATGTAAGCGAGCGGCGCGAGTTCGATGGCGCCGCGCTCGAACAGCTTCCCGGTCTTGTCGAAGCCCAGCAGGTCGTAGAGCGCGTCGTAGAGCGGCCGCAGGTAGGGATCGACCTTCTGAGCAAGATCTCCCGGGAGGAAACCAAGGCGTTCGCCCGCCTCGACCGCCGGCCGCACCAGCACGATGCGCTTCACGGCATCGCGCTCCAGCGCGTCTACTGCGCACGCTACGGCAAGATAGGTCTTGCCGGTGCCCGCGGGACCGATCGCGAAGGTGATATCGTGCTCGAGGATATTCTGGATGTACTGGCGCTGCCTCGGCGTGCGGCCGCGCAGGTCCGCCCGCCGGGTGAGAAGCGGCGTGTCCTCCTTCGCTCCGCCGCGGGAGCGGACTTCGATCAGGCCGAGCTGAATGTCGTCCAGGGTGAGGCTGCGTTTAGCGTCGCCGTAAAATTTTTGCAGCACCTCGGCCGCTTGGGCCGCCTGCGCTCCGCGGAGCGTGAAACGCTCGCCGCGCCGCGCGATCGTGACGTCCAGCGCGGTCTCGATTTGCCGCAGGTTCTCGTCCAGCGTTCCGCATAGATTGGCGAGGCGCTGGTTGTCGACCGGGTTGAGGACGAGTTCCAGGGGTCGGGTCTTCAAAGGCCTACGCCGCAACGCGGACCTCGCCGCGCAACGAATGGGCCATCGCCGCAGTGACGGTCACCTCGACGAACTGCCCAACGAGGTGCCGGGGGCCAGGAAAGTTGACGACGCGGTTGTCTCCGGCGCGGCCCGAGAGTTCCCCGGCGTGCCTGCGCGAGGCGCCTTCGACGAGAATGCGCTGGCGCGTGCCGACCATGCGCTCGCCGATCCTGCTTGCATGCGCATCGATTTTCTCCTGCAGCCGGACAAGCCGCGCAAGTTTCACTTCCTGTGGCGTGGCGTCGGGAAGCTCGGCGGCGGGGGTTCCCGGTCGCCGGCTGTAGACAAATGAAAACGAATTGTCGAAGCCGATCTCGTCCGCGAGCTTCAGGGTCGCTTCGAAATCCTGCTCGGTTTCCCCGGGGAAGCCCACGATGAAATCCGAAGAGATGCTGATGCCGGGCCGCGCGGCGCGCAGCCGGCGCACGATCGACTTGTATTCAAGGGCGGTGTACCCGCGCTTCATCGCCGCAAGCACCCGGTCCGAGCCGGACTGCACCGGCAGATGCACGTGTAGTGCGAGCTTGTCGATCCGGATGTAGGCGTCGATGAGACGCTGGGTAAATTCCTTGGGATGGGAAGTGGTATAGCGGATGCGCCCGATGCCGGGAACCTCCGCGACATACTCGAGCAGAAGGGCAAAATCCGCGATCACGCCGTCGGCCATCCTGCCGCGATAGGCGTTGACGTTCTGACCGAGCAGAGTCACTTCCTTGACGCCTTGGTCTGCGAGGTCCGCGACCTCGGTCAGGACGTCGTCGAAGCGCCGGGAGAATTCCTCGCCGCGCGTATAGGGGACGACGCAGAAGCTGCAATACTTGCTGCAGCCTTCCATGATCGAAACAAAGGCACTCGGCCCCTCGACGCGAGCCGGTGGAAGCTTGTCGAATTTTTCCATTTCCGGGAAGGAGACGTCCACCTGCGGCCGGCCGGAGCTTTGCCGAGCGTCGATCAAGTCCGGAAGCCGGTGCAGCGTCTGCGGGCCGAACACGAGATCGACATAGGGCGCGCGCGCGACGATGGCCGCGCCTTCCTGGCTCGCGACACAGCCGCCCACGCCGATGAGAAGGTCACGCCGCGCCTGCTTCAGGTGCTTCACGCGCCCGAGATCGTGAAATACTTTTTCCTGCGCCCTTTCGCGCACCGAGCAGGTGTTGAACAGGATCAGATCCGCATTTTCGGGCTGGTCGGTGATCTCGAAACCCTTCGCCGCGCGCAGCAGGTCCGCCATCTTGTCCGAGTCGTACTCGTTCATCTGGCAGCCGAAGGTCCGAATGAACAGCTTTTTCGTCATGTTATTTGCTCCCGGGCCCCGGCCGCGCGAGTTCATTCGGCGTCAGCAGCCACACGCGAAGAATCTGCCCGTCGCGATCCAGGTTGTAGGCGGCCCAGGCTCCCTCGCGCGGAATCGTCACCGGCACGATGATCAGGTTCTGCTGGTTGCGGATGATCGCGCCCGCGGCGAGGTGTATCGATTTGCCGTCCACGGTCACGGCCATCTCCTTCACATGCCGGATGTAGCCTAGCCTGGAGTCCTCGGGGATCGGGCTTGCCCGTGTCTGCGCGAGGACCGGTACGGCCCCAAGCAGGACCGGCAGGAGCGCAAAGCATGCGGCGCGGCGTGGGGCCATAATCGCTCGCTGGAGGAGAGAAATGGTGGCGAATCAGGGACTCGAACCCCGGACCTGCGGATTATGATTCCGTCGCTCTAACCAGCTGAGCTAATTCGCCACAGAAAACCCGGAATTATCCTTTTTGCGTTGAATGCTTGTCAAGGGAAGCTCCGCTATTCGCCATGCGTGAAACCCGCCGCTGCGCGGCACCCAACCGGAATTTCTTCAGTTGAGGCGCCGATCCGAAATTCCGCCAGCCCGGCCGCATGCGAGACTGCAGACTATCCGAAACTCGGCAAGGCAGTATCATTGAATTTTGATTTCGCAAAAACCTGGTATGCCCGTCGAGCTCTGGTTCCCCGTACCCGTCTTCCACCAGGATGTGGATCCACATGTTCGTGATGTGACGCACGCGAAGGTCAAGACCTATCTGGAGACAGAGGGCGCCAAGCGTGACGTTTCCCTGGTTCCGTTTGAATCCCTGGAAACGTCCTATTTCGCCGCGAAGACATCTGTGCTGGAAGATGCAAAGCTGGCCGAACTCAAAGAAACGGTGCTGCGCGCCGGGGACGCATTTGTAAAAGGCCTCGGCTGCACGCCGATTCCTCTCGAGATCGAGCGCTCGTGGATCAACATTTTCCGGCCTGGAACACAAGAGGCGCAGCATTCACACGACGGCAGCCTTCTATCCGCTACCTACTACGTCGAAGCGCCTGAGAAGTGCGGAGACCTGGTGCTTCCGGACCCGATAGGGGCACGCCGATCTCATCGGGCCTTCACCAGTACCACAGGCAAAACATTCTTTACCATGCCAGAAGTCGGATTCCCGCCGCAGGCGGGCAGGCTTATCATGTTTGAATCGTGGGTACCGCACGGCGTTCAGTGTAACAAGAGCGACAAAATCAGAATTTCACTTGCTTTCAATCTACGTCGAGCTGCCTGACCCCGGCGAGCCGTTGGGGAACAATGAAGCCATTTCTCTTCAACGAGCTGTTCGACGTCAATACGAATCTTGTCATAAAGAACGCGGCTCCGGCCTCGATTCCCGCGGTCGTCATCGACGGTTTCCTCAAGTCCCCTGCCGAAGCGCGGTCGGTCGTGGGAACCGCTCCCGCGGCGAACTGGAAGTATGTGGAAGGGGGGAGAAATTTTGTCGATTACTACGATTGCCGGCTTCGCTTCCCGGTCTGGTTTCCAAACCGCATGCTTGCCGTTGCGCAGCAGGCCATTCAGACTGTGTACTCGACCGCAACGCGGCCCCAGGATCCGGCCGTCGACGTCAACTGGTTCATGCAGATCCACGAGAAACGCGGCGACTTCGCTTTTCCGCACTACGACACATCAGGTGACGTCAAGCGATCATTCACCTGTATCGTCTATCTGAACAGTCCAGGTGAGTGCTCGGGCGGTACGGCATTCTTCCGGTTCAGGAAATCAAACTCGCTCATCGTGGACGATTCGTACGCGCAGGCGACGCGGCACAATCCCCGGATCGTAGAGGATGGACGGGACTACTGGTTGGAGAATCCCGACGAGTTCTGGGAAATGGCCGGGGTGATCGACATGGTTCCGGGACGGCTGCTGATCTTTCCTTCCGAGTATTTCCACGCTGCCTATCATCCGAAGAACTCTTTTTTTGACTTTCCCCGGTTGACCCTTGCTTTCTGGATGATATGTTGAGCGGAAGCGCTTGCCTCGCGAACGGCGGTGGGTTCGTGGAAGGACGGCTTCGATAACGGGATAGAATTCGGGATGGAATTCGATGTCATCATCGTAGGCGCCGGGCTCGTCGGCGCGAGCCTCGCCGCCGCGCTTGCGGACACCGGCCTCAGGCTGGCGCTGATCGAGCGCGGGGTGCCGGCCGCACCGGGCGCGGAATGGGATTCCCGCGTGTACGCACTAGCTCCTGCGAGCGTCGCGTTTCTCGAAGACATCGGCGCGTGGCTGCGCATGGATGCCGTGCGGGTGACTCCGATCCACGCAATGCGCGTGTTCGGCGACGACGGCCGCTCGCGGCTCGAATTCTCCGCCTACGACTCGGGGGTTCGTGAGCTTGCAGCGACGGCCGAATCGGGCCGGCTGCAGCATGCTCTGTGGCGGGGACTGGAGAGCCAGCGCAATCTCTCCTTGCTCTGTCCGGCGATGCCGTTGCGCCTGCGCTGCTACGCAGACCGTGTTGAGATCGGGCTGGAGGACAGCCGCGTCATGGTCGCGAAACTGGCGGTCGGCGCCGACGGGGCCGAATCGTGGGTGCGGCGCGCCGCGGGCATCGAAGCTAGCGGCGGAAGCTACGCGCAGCTCGGCGTCGTCGCCAACTTCGTCTGCGCGCGGGCACATCGCAATATCGCGTATCAATGGTTTCGCCGTGACGGGGTGCTCGCCTATCTGCCCCTGCCCGACCGGCGCATCTCGATCGTCTGGTCCACGCCGGAAACGCATGCACGCGAACTGCTCACCCTCGCGCCCACGGCGCTTTGCGCTCGCGTGAGCGAAGCGGGCGACGAAGCTCTGGGGGCCCTGGAACCGCTCACCCCGCCCGCCGCTTTTCCCTTGAGTCGCATGTCTGGCGATCGGATGGCACAGGGGAGGATCGCGCTCATCGGCGACGCGGCGCACGTCGTGCACCCGCTCGCCGGGCAGGGAGTCAATCTGGGACTGGGCGACGCGCACACGCTCGCCGACCTGCTCCGCGAGGCGCCTGACCCGGGAGATCGCCTCCTGCTGCGGCGCTATGAGCGCGCTCGCGCGGAGGATATACTGGCGTTGCGCTGGGTCACCGACGGACTCATCCGGATGTTTGGCGCCGACCATCGAATGGCGGCGGGAATCCGAAACTTCGGATTGAACCTGACGAACTCCAATCCGGTCATCAAGACGCTGCTTGCGCGCCGCGCCATGGGAATGGGCGGGGGCCTTCAGCACAAGGAGTCACTATGAGTTTGCGACTGCCGGCTCTATTTCTCGCTGCGGCCTTTACGACGACGGGGCTCGCCGACGAGGCTTCGGTGAGGCGAGGCGTCGAGGGCCGCTTCGACGGAATCAAAGTGGACAGCGTGACCAAGACGTCCTACGCCGACCTGTACGAGATCGTGGTCGGGGAGACGCTGTTCTATACCGATGAGAAGGTGAACTTCGTGTTCAAGGGCGAGATCATCGACGCGCGCTCTCAAAAAAATCTCACCGAAGAGCGACAGCAAAAACTTACCGCGATCAAGTTCGAGGATTTGCCGCTCGATCTCGCGATCAAGCAGGTGCGGGGCAACGGCAGGCGCGTGGTGGCGATTTTCGCCGATCCGTTCTGCCCCTATTGCAAGAGCCTCGACCGCGCGCTGATGCGCCAGGACGACATTACGATCTATACGTTTCTCTACCCCATTCTTCGGCCCGAGTCGCCGGACAAGGCGCGAACCATCTGGTGCGCGCCCGACCGGGCCAAGGCCTACTACGATTTCATGCTGAACGGCCGAGACCCGGCGGCCGCGCCCTCCTGTAACGCGCCGGTCGATAAGTGGCTTGCCCTGGGTAAGAAAATCGGCGTGAGAGCGACGCCAACCAGCTTCACGACGAATGGGGAGAGAATCCTCGGCGCCCGGCCCGAGGAGCTGGTGAAATTGATCGACGAGGCCAGGAAATAAACTCTTGAGCAGGCGTACCCCGCTTCAGGGCGTCACGGCGCCGGTCGGAGCGGGTTTCAGGTCCTTCGGGAGAAGGGCCCACATCCTTCCCGGTTGCCGCATGCGGCCCGCTTGGGCGCCCGCCTCGGGACCGAACCCCCAGAAGAAATCCGCGCGCACCGGATTGCGGATCGCCCCGCCCGTATCCTGAGCGAGGACCAGGCGGGTGAGCGGCGTCGCGCTCGCCGGAAAGGTCGTCGCGAGAAATACCGGAGCCCCGAGCGGGACGTAACGCGGATCGACGGCGATCGAGCGGCCCGGCGCGAGCGGCACGCCGAGCGCGCCGACGGGACCGCTCGCCGGGTCGGCGAGCGGCAGTTCGCGAAAGAACACGAAGCTCGGGTTCTGGTTGAGCAGCTCTTCGACACGCTTCGGATTCGCCGCCACCCAGGCCTTGATCCCGGACATCGAAGCTTCGCCGAGTTGGAGCTCGCCGCGCTCGACGAGGTAGCGCCCGATCGATTGAAAAGGGTGGCCGTTCTGGTCCGCGTAGCCGAGGCGCAGCGTCTCGCCGCCCTCGAGCTGGACCCTTCCGGAACCCTGGATCTGGAGGAAAAAGGCTTCGATCGGATCATCGACCCACAGGATTTCCTTTCCGGCGATCGGTGCGGCACCGCGAGCGATTTCCGCGCGCGAGTAATACGGCACGACACGCTTTCCCTCGACGCGCCCGCGCAAGCGCATGCCGCGCAGCTCCGGGTTGGTCGCGGAAAGGTCGATAGTGAGGAGATCATCCGGCGGACCGTACACAGGGTAAACAAACGGCGCGGCCATGGCGCGGCTGCCGCGCAGGAGCGGTTCGTAGTAACCCGTGACCAGCCCCTCGATCGCGCCGTCGGGGTTGGCGAGACGCCACGGAGTGAAATATTCTTCCAGGAAGCGCCGCGCCTCCTCGTCGCCGGGCGAGCGAAGCTCCATCGCTCGCGCGCACACACCGCGCCACGCCTCACGCCAGCGCAGCGCCTGACAGGATGCGAGGAAAGCGGGCCAGGCCGCCGCTTGCTCGCCATCTTTCCAGCCCGTCAGCGTTCCGAAATCGACGGGCTCGAGCGCATTGATGCGAGGGGCCGGCAGCCCGGGACACGCCTGACACGGGCAGGCCGAAGAAGCCGGACAAGCCCCGTCCGACAGTGGCTGCAGAGTGCAGCCTGCAATCAAGCCCGCGGCCGCGAGAAAAAGCCAACGCAAGTCATTTATCATCGGCTTCGGAACGGGACTAGTGCAAGACACGGGGTACCGAGAGGGTGAATTCGGGAATCGGTGCGTCGAACTGAGTACCGTCTTCGGCCACCATCTGGTAGCTGCCTCGCATCGTCCCGACCGGCGTCGCGATCGCGGTGCCGCTCGTGTACTCGAAGCTTTCCCCAGGTTTGAGCAGCGGCTGCGCGCCGACCACGCCCAGACCCCGCACTTCCTGCACCTGGTTGCGGCCGTCGGTGATGATCCAGTGTCGCGAGATCAGCTGAGCGGGAAGGCTGCCGTTGTTGCGGATCGTGATGGTATAGGCGAAGACGAAGCGGGCGTTGTGCTCGTCGGACTGCTCCGGGACATATTGCGTCTGCGAGGAGACCGCGACCTCGTATTTATTTTCCGCGACCATGCGGTCATTCCACACGAAATCGCGCGGACTGACAAGGGTGAGATGATTGCCGTTTCATGCGGTCCCGGGCGAATCCAAGTAGAATTTCCAGCGATGGCTGCACGCACGTTCCGAATCGCACCGAGCATCTTGTCGGCAAACTTCGCGCGGCTCGGCGATGAAGTGGCTGCGGTTGTCGCAGCCGGAGCCGACATGATTCACTTCGACGTGATGGACAATCATTACGTCCCGAACCTCACGGTGGGGCCGATCGTGTGCGAGGCGATCCGCCCGCTTACCGAGAGCTTGATCGACGTGCACTTGATGGTCAGACCGGTCGATCGGATCATCCCGGATTTCGCTCGCGCTGGAGCCAACATCATCAGCTTCCACCCGGAGGCGAGCGAGCACGTCGATCGCACCGTCGGCTTGATCCACGACTCGGGCTGCAAGGCGGGCCTTGCATTGAATCCCGCGACGCCGCTGTCCTACCTCGATCACGTCCTGCACAAGCTCGACCTGGTTCTCATCATGTCGGTGAATCCCGGATTTGGCGGGCAGCAATTCATCCCTCACACCTTGGAGAAATTGCGCGACGCGCGCAGGAAAATCGACGACGCGGGGCGCGCAATCATGCTGGAAGTGGACGGCGGCGTGAACGCCGGGAATATCGCCGGCATCGCGCGCGCCGGGGCCGATACCTTCGTCGCGGGCTCCGCGATTTTCGGCTCGAAGGACTACCGGGCGACTATCTCGCAGATGCGAGATGCGCTCAAGTCCGTCAGCTAGAGACTGGTATTGCAGAGTACTGCGCGGCCGCGCCGAGAGGCCGAAATGAGATCGTTCATCGAAGAAATTCGGGCCATCGTCGGACCGGCGGGGCTGATCACGTTGCCGGTGGAGGTCGCGCCCTACGTGACAGATTGGCGAAAGCGCTACCTGGGCAAGCCGGCCGCGGTCGTCAAGCCGGCCTCCACGGCCGAGGTGGCCGAGGTGGTGCGCGCCTGCGCCGACTCGCGTACGGCGATCGTCCCTCAAGGGGGAAACACAGGCTTGTGCGGCGCGGCGACGCCGGATGCAAGCGGTACGCAAATCGTTCTCAATCTTTCGCGCATGAACCGGGTCCGCGCGATCGATACGCGAAACAACACCATGACGGTGGATGCCGGGTGCGTGTTGGCCAACCTGCAGAACACCGCCGAAGAGGCCGGCCGGCTGTTTCCCTTGAGCCTTGCCGCCGAAGGCAGCTGCGAAATCGGCGGCAATCTTTCCACCAACGCGGGCGGCACTGCCGTGCTGCGCTATGGCAATGCTCGCGAACTGGTGCTGGGACTGGAGGTCGTGCTGCCCTCAGGAGAGGTATGGGATGGTTTGCGCGGCCTGCGCAAGGACAACACCGGCTATGACTTGAAGCAGCTCTTCATTGGTGCCGAAGGAACGCTCGGCGTGATCACAGCGGCGGTTTTGAAGCTCTTTCCACTGCCCAGGTCTCATGCCACCGCCGTGGTGGCGCTGGAAAGTCCGGAAAAGGCTCTGGTGCTGCTGGAGCGGGCTCTGGGGGCCTGCGGCGAGAGGCTCACGGGCTTCGAGCTGTTCTCCGATTTTTGCCTCTCGCTCGTGCTCAAGCATTTCAGGGATACCGCCGCACCTTTCCCGCGGCGCTTTCCTCACTATGTGCTGATGGAGCTCTCGGACACGCAACCGGGTGGAGGCGTCCGGGCCTTGGCCGAAAGCACGCTCGAAGCGGCTCTCGAGCAGAAGAACATTCTCGACGCGGCGGTCGCGCAGAGCGAAACTCAGGCCCGGGCGTTCTGGAGCCTTCGCGAATTCATCTCCGAAGCGCAGGCCCATGAAGGCCCGAATATCAAGCACGACGTGTCGATCCCGATCTCGCGCATTGCCGATTTCATCTCGGCGACAGACCGGGATCTCACACGCGCTCATGCGGGCGTACGCATGGTGACTTTCGGACATCTCGGCGACGGAAATCTTCACTACAACGTATCCGCTCCCGAAGGGGTCGCCGCCGATGCTTTTGTCAAGAATAATACGGCGGCGATCAATCGCTTGGTGCACGACAGCGTAGCGCGCTTCGGCGGCTCGATCAGCGCCGAGCATGGGCTCGGTCAGCTGAAACGCGATGAAATCCAGCGCTACAAGTCGCCTCTCGAACTGGAGCTGATGCGCAAACTCAAGCGCGCTCTCGACCCGGACGGCATCATGAATCCCGGCAAGGTGCTTTAAGGTGATGGTAATCTTGTTACGGCCGTGCGCGGAAACTGGACAAGCTGCGCCGGGCTGTTATACAGTAGCCGCTCTCAAAAAGCCGCAGTCGACATGCTCTTCGAAAACGCCGGGAATCGGGTGAAATGGCACAGCTGGCGCTGGTGGCGCCGCTAGCCAGTCGTCGTTCGCGCGCCGCAAATGTGAAAAGCGGCGGGCACCCGCAGTAACCCGCAAGGTTTTCGTGGAGCAGTCAAATGACTGAAGTGGAGTTTCAGCGGCTTGCCGCTCAAGGCTTCAACCGCGTTCCGCTCGTCGCCGAGACCTTCGCGGACCTGGATACGCCGCTTTCGCTCTACCTCAAGCTCGCAAACCGCTCCAACACCTACCTGCTCGAATCGGTCGTCGGGGGCGAGCGCTTCGGGCGCTATTCTTTCATCGGGCTTGCAGCCCCCGTACGCTTGCGCGCAGTCGGAAGGCTCGTGACGGTGATGTACGGAGACGCGATCACGGAAAAGTCCCAAGCTGCCGATCCGCTCGAGTTCGTGCGCCAATTCCTTGCGCGCTATCGCGTCGCGGAACTTCCCGGGCTGCCCCGGTTTTGCGGAGGTCTTGTCGGCTATTTCGGTTACGACGCCGTGCGCTGGATCGAGCCCCGGCTCTCCGGAGGATGGCTCAAGCCCGATCCGGTCGGCTGCCCCGACATGCTGCTGCTGGTCTCGGAAGAACTGGCCGTGATCGACAATCTTTCCGGCAAGCTCTACCTCGTCGTCTACGCGGACCCCGCCAAGTCGCGCGCCTGGCAGGACGCGCAGGCGCGTCTGCGCGAGCTGCTGGGCGCGCTGAGACTGCCCTTGTCACCGCCTTCCGAGACGTGCGACGTGGAGACGGAAGTCGCATCGAATTTCGACGCCGACACGTTCCGCGCCGCGGTCGGCCGTGCAATCCGGTACGTTCACGACGGGGACATCATGCAGGTCGTGCTGTCGCAGCGCATGTCGCGTCCGTTTGCCGGCTCTTCGCTGTCCTTGTATCGGGCTTTGCGCTCGATCAACCCGTCGCCGTACATGTTCTATTTCGATTTCGGCGACTTCCAAGTGGTCAGCGCCTCACCTGAGATCCTGGTGCGTCTGGAGCGTGGTACGGTTACCGTGCGCCCGATCGCCGGAACGCGCCGCCGCGGGGCGACGCAAGACGAGGACGTGGCGCTGGAGCGCGAGTTGCTTGCCGATCCGAAGGAGCGCGCGGAACACGTGATGCTGGCCGACCTCGGCCGCAACGACGTCGGGCGCGTGGCCGCGACGGGGACCGTCCGGCTCACCGAAACGATGACGGTCGAGCGCTACTCGCACGTGATGCACATCGTGTCGAACGTGGAAGGGCGGCTGCGGGACGGGCTGGATTGCGTCGACGTGTTCCGCGCGGCGTTTCCCGCGGGAACGGTAAGCGGGGCGCCCAAGGTCCGCGCCATGGAGATTATCGACGAGCTCGAACCGGACAAGCGGGGCGTCTACGCGGGTGCTGCCGGCTATCTGGGATTCAACGGCGATATGGACCTGGCTATTGCGATCCGCACGGCCGTGGTGAAAGACGGCCAGATGCACGTGCAGGCGGGCGCCGGAATCGTCGCCGACTCGGTGCCCGAAAGCGAACTGCAGGAAACCCGTGCCAAGGCACGCGCCGTGCTGCGCGCAGCAGAGGTCGCCTTGAGCGGAATGAATGGATAGGCGGGCATGATCCTGATGATCGACAACTACGATTCCTTCACTTGGAATCTGGTGCAGTATCTGGGTGAACTGGGCGCCGACGTCAAAGTGTTTCGCAACGACGGGATCGCGGCGGGGGACATCGCTGCGATGAGACCGCAAGGCATCGTCATTTCACCCGGGCCCTGCACTCCCAGTGAAGCGGGGATCTCGCTCGCTGCGGTACGCGAGTTTGCCGGCCAGATCCCGATATTGGGCGTGTGCCTCGGCCATCAGGCGATCGGCCAGGCTTTCGGCGGCGAGGTCGTGCATGCGGCTAAAGTCGTCCACGGAAAAACCTCCGCGATCAGCCATGCCGGCCTCGGCGTGTTTCGCGGACTGCCGAGTCCCTTCGTGGCGACCCGCTATCATTCGCTTGCGATTCGCCGGGCGACCCTGCCCAAGTGCCTGGAGGTCACGGCAGAGTCCGAAGACGGCGAGATCATGGGCGTGCGCCACCGTGAGTTCGCCGTGGAGGGGGTGCAGTTCCACCCCGAGTCCTTTCTCACCGAGCATGGGCACGCGCTCTTGAAAAATTTCCTGCAACGGGAGGCGGCATGAGCATCACTGTCCAGGAAGCGCTGACGCGGACCATCGAGCACCGCGAGATATTCCACGACGAAATGCTCGACCTGATGCGGCAGATCATGGGAGGACAGATTTCGCCCGTCATGATCGCGGCCATCATCGTGGGGTTGCGCGTGAAGAAGGAGACGATCGGCGAGATCACCGCTGCGGCGCAGGTGATGCGCGAGCTCGCGACCCGGGTGACGGTGAAGGATCCGGACGACTTGGTGGATATCGTCGGCACCGGCGGAGACGGCGCACACACCTTCAATATTTCGACCGCGTCCATGTTCGTTTGCGCCGCGGCGGGGGGGCGCGTCGCCAAGCACGGCAACCGGGCCGTGTCTTCGCAGTCGGGCAGCGCGGATGTGCTGGAGGCGCTGGGTGCGAATATCAACCTGAAGCCCGGGCAAGTGGGTCGCTGCATCGACGAGGTAGGGGTCGGCTTCATGTTCGCGCCGGCGCACCATGCGGCGATGAAACACGCCGCCGCGGTGAGGCGCGAGCTTGGCGTGCGCACCCTGTTCAACATTCTGGGACCGCTCACCAATCCGGCCGGCGCGCCGAAGCAGCTGATGGGCGTTTTTCATCCCGATCTCGTCGGGATCCAGGTCCGGGTGCTGCAGCGGCTCGGCGCGCACCACGCGATGACCGTCTACGGCCTGGAAGGCCTGGACGAGATCTCGGTGAGCGGCCAGACGATGATCGGGGAGTTGAGGAACGGCAAGGTTCTCGAGTACATGATTCACCCGGAGAAATTCGGATTGCCCGTGCACGATCCGAAAGCCCTTCGCGTGACGACGGTGGAAGAGTCGCGAAACGTGGTCGTCGCGGCGCTGGAAAACAAGGCCGGAGCCGCGCGTGACATCGTGGCGCTCAATGCCGGAGCTGCGATCTACGTGGCCGGCAAGGCCGCAAGTCTCGAGGAGGGTGTGGAGAAGGCGTTCGAGTTGATCAAGAGCGGTGCCGCGCGTGCCAAGCTCGACGCGTTCGTGAAATTCACCCAGCAACTCGCGCGTGGCTGATATCCTTGACAGGATCCTCGCGGTCAAGGTCGAGGAAATCGCAAAGGCGAAGAAAACCCTGGGCGCGGCCGCCGCGCGGAGCCAAGCGGAAGCGGCGGAAAAACCGCGGGATTTTATCGGCGCCCTGCGCGCGAAAATCGCCGCCGGGAGGCCGGCGGTGATCGCCGAGATCAAGAAGGCGAGTCCGAGCAGGGGCGTTCTTCGCGAGCGATTCGATCCGGCAGAGATCGCCCGCTCCTACGCGCGGCACGGCGCGGCCTGCCTCTCGGTGCTCACCGATGAAGGTTTTTTTCAGGGTCGCGCCGGGGACCTTTCTACTGCGCGCGCGGCTTGCGACCTTCCGGCGTTGCGCAAGGATTTCGTGATCGACCCCTACCAGGTGTACGAATCGCGCGCCATGGGTGCCGATTGCATCCTGCTCATCGTGGCGGCGCTCGAGCTGCCGCAAATGCGCGAGCTGGAAGCCGTAGCGGCCTCGCTCGGAATGGCGGTGCTCGCCGAAGCGCACGATCGCGCCGAGCTCGATCTCGCCCTCGAGCTCGCCACCCCGCTGATCGGCATCAACAACCGCGACCTGCGCAGCTTCGAGACTTCGCTCGAGACGTCTCTCGAATTATCGCCCCGTGTTCCGGCGCCACGAATCGCGGTGACCGAAAGCGGGATTCTCGCCCCCGAGCACGTAGCGCGCTTGCGACAGGCGGGGGTCAATGCCTTTCTCGTCGGGGAGGCTCTCATGCGGGCGCCAGATCCTGGGATCGAACTTCAACGCATTTTTCTAACGGATTGAAGAAAAATGGACTTATCACTTCGGCCAAGTCGTGTTGTGGAAATACAACAAACTTCGTTTTGAGGGCTGAAAATTCACGCTTTCCCTTGAGATAGCCTAGCCCGATTGGCAGAATTGCCACAACTCTCGGACAGAGGGTAGGCGGGCGGCGCCGTCTGGCCGTCCTCGGGTCAATCAAAGAGGAGATACTCGATGAACAAGAAACTGATGGCAGTCGCTGTCGCCGGCGCGCTTGCGGCGCCCGCAACGGTTCTCGCACAGGTGCAAATCTACGGACGCGCCAACCTCGGCTTCGACAATTACTCGGCGACCGGCGCGACGGCAGCCAATCAAGACTTCAAGGCCCGCAACCGCGTTTTCGACAACAGCTCGCGTCTCGGCTTTCGCGGCACGGAAGACCTAGGCGGCGGACTGAGGGCGGTGTTCGTGATCGAGTCCGGCGTCAACATTGATACCGGTAACCAAGGCGGCCAAGCCGGCGCCACGTGCGGCGCAGCCAATTGCAATGCAAGCACCGGCTTCCTGGCGTCGCGCGATTCTTACGTCGGCCTGGAAGGCAACTGGGGCCGGGTGACGTTCGGGCGCCAATCGATCTACTGGGTGAACGGCGTTATCGCTCAGAGCGGGGCCAATTACATCAACGTGGACGTGGCGACGACCGGGGCTATTGGCCGCGTAATAGCCCCGACGGCGCGCACCTCGAACGTGATGGCCTACAATTCGCCGACCGTCAACGGGTTCAACGCCACGGTGAGCTATGCGCCGAACTCCGAGGCCACGGGTGTCAATCTCAGCGCCAACGCGAAGATCTGGGGGGTGACGGGGCGTTATAGCGGGATTGTGAACGCCCAGGTCGATTATGCGGTGAACGACAAGACTCCGGTTACGGGTAGTACCGTGCCTACCACCCAGAAGCTCACCGGCTTGAAGGTGGGTGTTGGCTATCCGTACGCCCCCGGCGCCCAGATTGCCGTGGTTTTCATCTCGGAAAAGAATGACAACCTCAACGCCGCCGTAGCGGGCTTTGCCGCACTGGGCGACAGCGTCAAGGCGAACGCGGTGATCGTCAACTGGGAGCACACGTTCGGGAATATCCAGGCGCTCGCGGAAGTTGGCAAGGTGGCCAAGGCGAAGGGGTGCTCAGTCTCGGCCAATTGCGACAACACCGAAGCGACCGGTTTCATGGTTGCCGGCAGGTATCTCTTTTCAAAGCGGACCGCGGCCTACGTGAGCTACAACAAGATCACTAACAAGGACAATGCCACGTGGGATCTATCGGGAGGTGGCCAAAGCTCCGCTTCCGCGTCGGGTGGCTTTCTGCCTGCAACATCAGCCGGCGCCGATCCGCGCATCATCGCGCTCGGCGTGGTCCACAACTTCTGACCTGGCAAACACCGGTCAGTCAGAGTCTTATTGAAACGGGCACCTTCGGGTGCCCGTTTTTTTTGCCAGTCGCGCGATGGCGGGCGTAACATCGGGGCGGTCATTCCCTTCTGCAGGCGTCGTCCCGACAAGTTTTCATATCGCGTGTGACCACGGGCATAGACAACATCATCGTCGAGATCGACAAGGCTCTGCGCGCCGCGATCGGCGAGTCGCAGGCGGCCCGCCCCATGCCGCGCGCCGCGGAAGATCCCGCGCTGAGCGAGCGCGAACGTCGCGACGCGGCGGCGCTCATGCGCGTCAACCACTGCGGCGAAGTCTGCGCCCAGGCGCTCTACCAGGGACAGGCGCTCGCGTCCTCGAGCGGGGAGATCAAGGCTGCGCTCGCCGGCGCGGCGAGCCAGGAAGCCGATCACCTCGCCTGGAGCGCGCAGCGCATCCGCGAGCTCGGCGGCCGCGCGAGCCTCCTCAATCCGCTGTGGTACGCAGGTTCTCTCGCAATCGGCTATGTCGCGGGCAGGTTCGGAGACGCCTGGAATCTGGGGTTCCTTGCGGAGACCGAGAAGCAGGTCGAGCAGCATCTGCAGGGACACCTGGAGCGGCTGAGCCCGCTGGATGCGACCACGCGCGCGGTCCTCGAGACCATGCGGCGCGAAGAGGCCGGGCATGCGGGAACGGCCGCGGCGCTGGGCGCTCGCGAGCTCCCGGCGCCCGCCAAATGCGCGATGCGCTCGCTCGCTCGCGTGATGACGACCGTGTCGTACTGGATCTGAGGGTATTGCTTACTCGGGAACGATCTCGTAGTCGTGCGAGATCGCCGCCGTCTTGCCGAGCATGATCGAAGCCGAGCAGTACTTGTTGTGGGAAAGCTTGATCGCGCTCTCCACCAGCGACGGCTTCAAATCCTTTCCCCGCACGACGAAGTGCATGTGAATCTTCGTGAAAACCTTGGGATCGGTTTCTGCGCGCTCCGAGGTGAGCTGCACCTCGCAGCCGGAAATTTTCTGCCCGCTTTTCCTGAGGATCAGCACCACGTCATAGGCGGTGCAGCCGCCGGTGCCGGCGAGCACCGTCTCCATGGGCCGCGGCCCGAGGTTGCGTCCTCCACCTTCGGGCGCGCCGTCCATCACGAAGGAATGGCCGCTTTCGGTTTCGGCGACGAAGCTCATCCCGTCCGGGCCGATCCACTTTACTTTGCACTCCATCTTGCCTTCCTTTCAGGTCGAGCGGCGAATGGTCCTTAGGGCGAGCCGGCACTCTTCTGTTGACACCTCGCTACTTCTTCAATAAAATCACGCGCTTTCGTCGTATACCGAACGCAGGAATACAAAGCCATGACCACGTTCTCCGCCAAACCGCATGAGGTCAGGCGCAACTGGTATCTGGTCGATGCCAGCGGCAAGGTGCTCGGGCGACTTGCCGCCGAAATCGCGCGCCGATTGCGTGGCAAACACAAGCCGGAGTTTACCCCGCACGTCGACACCGGTGACTATGTGGTCGTCGTGAACGCCGGCAAGCTCCGTGTTACGGGGAACAAGGGCGAGGCCAAGACCTACTATCGCCACAGCACCTACCCCGGCGGAGTCTATGCGACTACATTTGCCAAGATGCAGGCGCGGTTCCCGACTCGGGCGCTGGAGATCGCAGTCAAAGGAATGTTGCCTAAAGGGCCGCTCGGCTACGCAATGCTTAAGAAGCTGAAAGTCTACGCGGGTGGGGAGCACCCTCACGCCGCGCAGCAGCCTAAAGCGCTGGAGACCAACACATGATCGGACAATACTATTACGGAACCGGCCGACGCAAAAGTTCCGTCGCGCGCGTGTTCATCAAGCCCGGCAAGGGTGATTTCATCGTGAACGACCGTCCCGCTAACCAATACTTCGCGCGTGAAACCGGGCAAATGGTCGTGCGTCAGCCGCTTGTATTGACCGACAAGCTGACCCAGTTCGACGTCATGGTGAACGTATCGGGAGGAGGAGAGTTCGGACAGGCGGGGGCCGTGCGCCACGGCCTGACGCGTGCGTTGATCGAGTACGACCCGGCGCTCAAGCCGCTCTTGAGCAAGGCGGGTCTGGTTACCCGCGATGCGCGCGAGGTCGAGCGAAAGAAAGTCGGCTTGCATAAGGCGCGGCGGCGCAAGCAATACTCCAAACGCTGATGTTCAGAGATTGGCACAGGAAAGCCGCCCCCCGGGCGGCTTTTTTGTTTGCGGTTCGAGCAGCCGGAGCGGACTTTCCGGGGCATTGATGAAACCCGGCTGGTAGACTGGATTTCTGAGGTAGTGATGATTAAAGTCGGCATCGTGGGCGGGACCGGTTATACCGGGATCGAGTTGCTGCGAATCCTCGCGCGCCACCCGCAATCAGAGCTCGTCGCGATCACCTCGCGCAAAGAGGTCGGCACTCCGGTGGCGGAGCTTTTTCCGAGCTTGCGCGGTGCCGTGGCGATTGCGTACTCGGATCCGGCAAAGTCGGACCTCGCCAAGTGCGATGTGGTGTTTTTCGCGACGCCCAATACCGTCGCGATGGGTGAAGCGAGAGCGCTCGTGGAGGCCGGCGTGCGTGTCGTGGATCTCTCGGCCGATTTTCGCATCAAGAACATAGCTGAGTGGGAGAAGTGGTACAAGGTCAAGCACGCCGCGCCCGGGCTCCTCGCGCAAGCAGTGTACGGTCTGCCGGAAGTAAATCGCGCAAAAATCAAAGGCGCACATCTGGTGGCGAATCCTGGGTGCTATCCGACCGCGGTTCAGCTCGGCTTGTTGCCTCTTGCGGAAGCCGGGGCCGTCGACCTCGATCACTTGATAGCGGACGCGAAGTCCGGGGTGAGCGGTGCCGGCAAGAAGGCCGAAGAACATCTGCTCTTCTCCGAAGCTTCGGATAATCTCAAAACCTATAATGTTTCCGGGCATCGTCATTGGCCAGAGATTCGCCAGGGGCTGGATACAGCCGCCGGAAGGAGTGTCGGTCTCACGTTCGTGCCGCATCTGGCGCCCATGATTCGGGGCATACACGCAACTCTGTATGCACGCGTCACTGCCAACCTCGAGTTTCAGAGGCTGTACGAAGATCGCTATCGCGGCGAACCCTTCGTCGACGTGCTCCCTAACGGAAGCGAACCGGATACGCGCTCGGTTCGGGCTACCAATACTTGCCGCATCGCAATCCATCGCCCGCAGGGCGGAGACATGCTTGTCGTGCTCTCAGTGATCGACAATCTGGTGAAAGGCGCTTCGGGACAAGCGGTGCAGAATATGAATATCATGTTTGGATTCGAGGAAACGATGGGTCTCTCGCATCTGGCTATTGTGCCCTGACTCGGCGGGCGGAGAATCTAATGTCCAAGCTGTTCAAACAATTCCGCAAACGCTTCGGAATTTCTGCGCCGAAGATGACGGTCCAGACACACGTCGCTTGGTACTGGCGCTGGCTCGGAATGCTGGTGTTCCTCTCGTTTGCGCTTGCACTGGCGGCGTGGATGTACGACGCCGGGCGTCGTTTCGCCGGTTTCGATCGCAGCGAGCTGCAAACTGAATTCGCCAGGCTTCGCGACTCAATGGGGCGGCTCGAGAGCGAGGCTGCGAGGTTGCGCTCGATCGCCAACGCCAGCGAGTCGCGCCTGAAGATCGAGCAAACGGCGCAAGCCCAGCTTGCCTCTCAGGTGAGGGCGCTCGAAGACGAAAACAACCGGCTCAAGGAAGATCTTGCCTTTTTCGAGAATCTCGTTCCGAGCGAACGGCGCGGCGAAAAGGTCAGTATCCACCGCTTCAAAGTCGAGCGTGACGTTCTTCCCGGCGAGTTCCGCTACCGGCTGCTCGTCCTTCAGGGAGGGAGGCTTGACCGCGAGTTTCACGGGTCTTTGCAGCTCGTGGTGGAGATGCAGCAGGAGGGCAGGGATGCTACAATCGTCATCCCTGATTCAGCCGAAACGGGCAGCACTGCTTTCAAGCTCAACTTCAAGTATTTTCGTCGAGTTGAGGGAACATTTCGGGTTCCGGCGGGAGCCAGGGTGCGAACCGTACAGGCGCGCATCCTGGAGAACGGGTCCAGCGAGGCTCGTGCCAGCCAAAGCGTCAACCTTTCTTAGCAGGCAGGAAACGCTATGTTTCGCAAGCAGCCCAGCAAGCCGCAAAACCGCATAGACAGCCTGATTGGTGTCGGCACGAAGATCGAGGGTAATGTCAATTTCACCGGAGGCCTTCGCATCGACGGCGAAGTCGTCGGAAACGTAACCGCGGTTTCCGACGAGCCTTCGACCTTGGTGTTGAGCGAAAAGGCTCGTATCGAAGGGGAAATCAGCGTATCGCACCTGGTCGTGAACGGGGAGATCACGGGGCCCGTGTACGTAGCCGAATTCCTCGAACTCCAGTCGCGCTCCCGGGTCAAAGGAGACGTGCATTACAACAGCCTGGAGATGCATCTCGGCGCCATAGTCGAGGGGCATCTGGTACACCGCTCGGGCGAAGCAAAAACCGTTGAGTTGAAGCTCGCGACGAGCAAGCCCGCGGTCTAACGGGCGGCAATGACTTCTTCCGGCTTGAATACCGGGGGCGCAGCCCCATCTAGATCACTGGCCCGGTTGACCGTGTCAGGTCCTGGCCCGATAATGGGGCAGTTTGCTACAGGAGTTGAGACATGAATGCAGTCGCAGAGATGCCCGCACCGCTTGTTTTCACAGACAGCGCTGCAAACAAAGTCAAGCAATTGATCGATGAGGAAGGCAATTCCGAATTGAAGCTGCGCGTGTTCGTCACGGGGGGCGGCTGCTCCGGATTCCAGTACGGTTTTACTTTCGACGAAGCGAAAAGCGACGACGACACGGTGATGGAGAAAAACGGGGTGATGCTGCTCATTGATCCAATGAGCTACCAGTATCTCGCCGGCGCCGAGATCGACTACACCGAGGGACTCGAGGGTGCACAGTTTGTGATCAAAAACCCCAATGCGACGAGCACCTGCGGTTGCGGTTCATCGTTCTCCGCATAAGTCCATCGGGAACCCTGAAGCGGGGGCGTGAGGCCTCCGTTTCGTTTTTGGGTTTTTATTCGCAATTATTCACAGCGGATTAAGCTGCGTAAATCGCACCGAGCACCCGCGGCCCCTTCGCACCGGTCACCCCGGGAAGATTTCCGGTCTCTCGCTTCAGCGCCCGCTGTGCGAGCCAGGCAAAAGCAATCGCTTCCACCCAGTCCGGGTGAATTCCAAGCCGCTCCGTCGAGGCAATTTTTACGCCGGCCAGTTCCCGGGTGATGCGCATCACCAAGTCGCGGTTGCGTACTCCGCCACCGCACAAGTAGACCTCCTCTGCGCCTGGACAAAACCTCGCAATCGCCTTGGCGACGCTGCGCGCTGTGAGCTCGGCCAGCGTGGCTTGCACGTCCTCGACCTTGTGCTTTCCGACCCTGAACCGGCGTAACCAATCGAAACTGAAGTGATCGCGGCCCGTGCTCTTGGGCGGTGACCGGCGAAAATAAGGGTCGGCAAGTAACGCCTTCAGTAAGGACGCAACCGGCCGTCCTCGCGCGGCAAGCGCCCCGCCCCGGTCCAAGTCGCGGCCGAATCGCTCGCGGGTCCACGCGTCAAGGAGGACGTTGCCTGGTCCTGTGTCGAAGCCTGTTACCGGTCCTTTGCGGGGAAGGTCGGTGAGATTGGCTATACCGCCGAGATTGGCGATGACGCGGTGCCGACGGGAGTCCCGGAACACAGCCGCGTGAAACGCAGGCACAAGCGGGGCGCCCTGTCCGCCTGCAGCGATGTCGCGGGTTCTGAAATCGGCGACCACGGTGATCCCGGTGCGCTCGGCAAGCCGCGCAGGATTGCCGAGCTGCAAGCTGTACCCGGACCGGGGCCGATGACGCACCGTCTGCCCGTGGCAACCGATGGCGGAAACGGTTTGCGCGGGGACGCCGTGTTTCTCCAGAAGGCGCCTGACTGCCTGTGCATAGAGCCTGGAGAGTTCAATCCCGGCGAGCGCTGCACGATGCAGCTCGTCGCCGGATGCCTCGTGCAGCGCAAGCAAAATGGCTTTCAGATTCTCCGGATACGGTACAAACCCCGCGCCCAGGAGAAAAGGTTGGCCCCGCAAGTCGACGAGTGCGGCATCGACGCCGTCGAGACTTGTGCCCGACATCAATCCGATGTACATCTCGGAAGACGCTGATCTCGTGGAACCGCTCACTCGAACAGCGCGAGGTCGCTGTTTTTCAGAAGATCCAGTCGCGCAATGAGCGGCTCGGCGGTACGCCTGAACGCCGGCATTTCGATCGCGAGAATAGGCTGCGCGGCCGGGAAAACCATGGTCAGCGGATTGCGGTTCTGGTTGTGAAGGTGGAATTCGTAATGAAGGTGGGGGCCATTGGCCCAGCCGGTTTGCCCGACGTAACCGATGATTTCGCCTTGGACGACGCGGCCGCCCGCCCTCAATCCCTGCGCGAAATTCCTCAAGTGCCCGTAGTACGTGCTGTATCCCCCATGGTGCCTGAGCACGATGAGGTTTCCGTAACCATTCCGCCGCCCCGCGAACGACACGACACCGTCGCCAGTCGACTTGACCCTTGTTCGGACCGGGGCCCCATAGTCGACCCCCTGATGCGCGCGCCACTGCTGGAAAATCGGATGGCGGCGCAGGCCGAATCCCGAGGTGATACGCGAGAATTCGAGCGGCGAGCGTAGAAATACCTTGCGCAGGTTCTCGCCGTCCGGGGTGTAATAGCCGCCCCTTCCCCAGGGATCCTGAAACCATACCGCGCGGTAGGTTTTTCTTTGGCTGGAGAATTCGGCCGCGAGCACCCGTCCGGATCTGATCGTTTGGCCGCCGTGGTAGAAAGTTTCAAAAACGACCTCAAAACGGGCCCCGCGGCGCAAATCGCGGTGAAAATCCACGTCGCCTCCAAAAATGTCCGCAAGCTGGACCGCAATGCCGTCCGGAATCCCCGCCGCATCGGTCGCTGCGAAGAGCGAGGTTTCGATCTCGCCCGATTTCATCTCTACTCCGCGCGCCACCTCGGCCGGCTGCTCGAACCTGCCGAAGCTTTCGCCCACGCGGTCCACCGAGAGAATCGTGTCCCTGTCTGTGAGAAACGATATCGAGCGCAGCTTGCCGACCTCGTCGACTTTGGCTTGGACGGTCGTTCCGGGAAGCAGAAGGCGAAACGGCCGCGTCGCACGCGAAGAACGCAGAAACGTCGCCGCTTCGTCCTCATCGGCTCCGAGCCGCTCGATGAGCGTGGCGAGCGTGTCACTGCGTCTGAAACGGTCTTCCTGAAAATAAATGATCGTTCCCGAATCGCCGACCGGGGTCGCGGAGAGGGCGAGCGGCTCGATGACAGTCCGGACGCGAACCGGTTCCGGCACGTGCTCGACCGTGCCGAATGCAGCGACCACGCCGAACAGCGGCAAAGCGACGGCGGCGGCCAACCATCGGAGGCGCCTTTCGCCGGAGCGCGTTACAATTCCCACCTCGTCGTTATGCATATTCCGCAGCGGGTTGAATCAGAAAGTCTAACAAATAACCGCCCGATCAGCCATCTGCACGCCCATGAACGACATCAACCACCAACTGAGAGTCATCAAGCGCGGCTGCGATGAATTGATCGTCGAGGCCGAGCTGCGCGAGAAGCTCAAATCTGGGCGGCCATTGCGCGTGAAGCTCGGCCTGGACCCGACTGCGCCCGACCTGCATCTCGGGCACACGGTGGTGATCAACAAGCTGCGCCAGTTTCAGGACCTGGGCCATCACGTCCAGTTCCTGATCGGCGATTTCACGGGGATGATCGGCGACCCGAGCGGCAAGAACGCGACGCGGCCGCCGCTTTCGCGGGAGCAGATCCTGCGGAACGCCAAAACCTATCAAGACCAGGTCTTCAAGATCCTGGACGCCAACAAGACTGAAGTCCTGTTCAATTCCAGGTGGTCCGACGAGCTGGGCGCAGCCGGTCTGATAGGGTTGGCTGGAAAATGGACGGTCGCGCGCATGCTCGAGCGCGACGATTTCGGTAAACGTTATGCGACCCGGCAGCCCATCGCCATCCACGAGTTCCTCTACCCACTCATGCAGGGCTACGATTCAGTGGCGATGAAATCCGACGTCGAACTCGGGGGAACCGACCAGAAGTTCAATCTGCTGGTCGGGCGCGAGCTGCAGAAGCATTACGGTCAGCCGCAGCAATGCATCCTGACGATGCCGCTTCTCGAAGGGATACGCGGCGTCGACAAGATGTCGAAGTCACTCGACAACTACGTCGGTATCAGCGAATCTCCGGAAGCGATCTTCGGAAAGTTGATGTCGATCTCCGACGAACTGATGTGGCGTTACTTGGAGTTGCTCTCCTTCGAATCGCTGGAAACCCTCGCCGCGTGGAAGAAGGAGGTTTCGGGCGGTCGCAACCCGCGCGATATCAAGGTGCTTCTTGCGCGCGAGATCGTCACTCGTTTTCACAGCGCGACGGCGGCGGAGCGCGCCCAGGCTGATTTCGAGGCACGTTTCAAGCACGGCGCGACGCCCGGGGGCATTCCTGAAATTACAGTCAAGATCCAGGGCGACGGCCGGAAATCGACGCCTGGCAAAGTCCCGGAAATGGCGATCACCAAGGTGCTCAAGGAATCGCAGCTGGTCTCCAGCGCCTCGGAGGCCCTGCGCATGATCGAGCAGGGCGGTGTGCGCATCAACGGCGAGAAGGTCACCGACAGGGGGCTTTCCGTGAAGCGAGGAGACACGGTCGTGTTGCAGGTCGGCAAACGCAAGTTCGCACGGGTGACCCTCGCCTGAGAGGCCGGCGCGCAGGCGAGCCGCCTTGCATTCGCAGCGGCCCGTTTGCGGGACTATGACGTTGTGGTATCGTGTCGGCGGCCAAGACAGTTGCAAATCCGGCTCTCAATATAACGCTCGAAGAGGAGATTCACATGGCAAGTACCGGGATCAGAAAAACCGCCCTTTCGCTCGCGGTGGCGGGGGCTTTTGCCGGGGGCGTTTCGCAAGCGCATGCTTCCGCATTCGCGTTGATCGAACAAAGTGCAAGCGGCCTGGGTAACTCGTACGCGGGGGCCGCGGCCGCTGCAGAGGATGCGAGCACCATCTTCTACAACCCCGCCGGGATGAGCTTGCTGCCCGGCGGAATGCAGGTCTCTGCTGGCCTCGCGCTCATCAACCTGAGCGCGAAATTCAGCGATTCGGGTTCCGTTGCGGCCGGCGGGAGAACCCTGGGAGGCACCGGCGGTGACGCAGGAGATCTCTCGGCGGTTCCGAACGTGTACTTCGCCATGGACGTCGCCCCGAATTGGAAAGTCGGCGTCGGGGTGAGCGTGCCCTTCGGGCTGAAGACCGAATACGACCCGACCTGGATGGGCCGGTTCCAGGCGATCAAATCGGATATTTCAACCCTCAATCTCAATCCGTCGGTTTCTTACAAGCTGAATGAGACCGTATCGCTCGGCTTCGGCGTGAACTACCAGTCAATCGACGCCGAATTCACCAGTGCAGTCAACTTGGGAGCGGGGGGCGAGACAACTGCCGACATCAAGGCCAAAGACAGCGGGAGTTTGGGCTATAACCTCGGGGCGATGTTCCAATTGGCTCCGGACACGAGGCTGGGCGTTTCCTACCGATCCCCGATCAAATACCATCTCACCGGAACCGCTACATTCGCCTCGCCGCTTGTTACAGGCGGAAACGTGAGTATCGACATCAAGATGCCCGATACCGCGTCGATCGCCCTGCAACATCGCCTGAATCCAAGCTGGACTTTGCTTGCCGACGTGACTCGGACTGGTTGGGCGAAAATCAAAGAGTTGAGGATTGACCTTGACACCGGTGGAACGCTGAGCAATACCCCCGAGAACTTCAAGAACACCTGGCGCGTCGGCGTCGGTGCAGTTCATCGCTATGACGATGCCTGGTCGATCAAGATGGGCCTCGCGTTTGACCAGACTCCTGTCAACGATACTGACCGAACCGCACGGCTGCCCGACAACAATCGGCTGTGGCTGTCGGTTGGCGGCCAATACAAGTTGTCGAAGGACGGTACGCTCGACTTCGGTTTGGCGCATCTGTTTATCAAGGACGCCTCGATCAATCAAAACGGCGGAAGCACGGCAGCCAACGGGCAGCTCCTCGGAACTTACAAGGGTTCGGTCGACATCCTCGGCGCACAATTCGCTTACCGTTTCTAGGCTCGTCCACGCAGAAAGACAGTTCCGCAGACCGGTGAGCGACCAATCGCTCACCGGGCTCACACTCCTGAGACCCACACGCTCCGGGGACGCTTCCCGGCGTTCTTCTTCAGCCACTTAGGGAATCCCGGACCTTCCCCCATCGCGGGCTGTTGAAACTCTGCCGTCCCTGGCGACAAGTCGTCGCCTGTCAAAGCTGAACAGAAGCAAGATTCAGCGTCCAGCGGTAATTTTCGCGGGTTTCCCGACGTTCCGTTTTGTCCACACTCGCAGGCACATAACGTGCTCTCCAGAGGTCAAAGATTCGGTTTGCTGATGAATGCGAGTGCTAACTTTTTCCGGTACCTCGAAGGTTCCGGGAGAACGAAAGGAAGAACGGCGAAACAACCATGGCATACGCTGGCATTAAAACCTTTGTGACTTGGTTCGCAAAAGTCACTCAATGGCTCGCGATGAGCAAGCGCATGCTCCTGATCGTTTCGCCATTCCTGGCGATCGTCGCGGTACTGGTCTGGCTTGCCATTGTCAGCATAGATATCCTCACTGCGGGCCGGGCATACGTCGAAGGCGAGAGCCTGTGGTCGAAGAATCAGAAGGAAGCGGTGTTCCACCTGTTGCGTTTCGCCGAGACCAAATCCGAGTCCGAATTCGACAGCTATCGGAAGGCGATCATGTCGCCGCTGGGTTTCCGAAGGGCTAGGTTCGAGCTTGAAAAATCCGCTCCGGACTACGCCGCCGTGCGGGCCGGCTTCATCGAAGGTGGAACCCATCCGGATGACATCCCCGGCGTCATCAGCCTGTATCAGCGCTTTCACCGCGTGAGCTACATGAAGAGCGTGCTCGATATATGGAGAACCGGAGATGATTTCCTCGCGAGGCTTGACACGGCCGCCGAAGAGCTGCACGCATTCCAGCAGTCCGGTCGCGTGGACCCAACCGGGCTCGGACTGATACTGAACCGAATTATCCAGGTCAACGAAGAACTCAGGCCTTGGCAGAACCGGTTCTCAAACACTCTGGGTGAGGCCACACGCTGGATCCGGTCCACGCTGTTTCTCGTGATCGTCACGGTCGCGGGAACTCTGGTCCCGATCGGCATTTTTCTTACACAGCGCATGGTCAGTCGGGTCGATCGCGCAGAGCGGGAACTCAAGGAACTCAAGCTGGGGCAGGAATACGCCGTGAAGCTCGCTTATCACGCGAGCCACGATCAGCTCACCAATTTGGTCAACCGTCCCGAGTTTGAAAACCGTCTCAGACTCGCCTTACAGACGGCCACCAACCAGGGGCGACAGCACGTGGTCATGTATCTGGATCTCGATCAGTTCAAGATCGTAAACGATACCTGCGGACACGCGTCCGGCGATCAGCTTCTGCGGCAGGTGGGCGCGTTGTTGAAGCAGCAAGTGCGCGAGGGAGATTCTCTTGCCCGTCTGGGCGGCGACGAATTCGGTGTTCTGCTCGAAAGCTGTCCGATGCACGAGGCCATTCGCATCGCCGACGAGCTGCAGAAGTGCATAGCCGACTTTCGCTTCGTCAGCGAAGGCAGGTCGTTCACCATCGGCGCGAGCATAGGAGTAGTCCATATCGCGGATGGGATGCTCACCCTCACCGATGTGCTGGGCGCGGCCGATGCCGCTTGCTATATGGCGAAAGAGAAGGGACGCAATCGCGTTCAGTTCTATCGTCCGCACGACAGCGAGGTTTTTCTGCGCCGGGGTGAGATGGAATGGGTGTCCCGGCTGCAGCGAGCTCTCCAGGAAGGGCGTTTCGTCCTTCATGCACAGGAAATCCACTCGATCGGGGCCCAATCCCCCCGGAGCAACCATTACGAGCTGCTCGTGCGCATGCTCGACGAGCATGACAAGATCGTTCCCCCGATGGCGTTCATTCCGGCCGCTGAGCGCTACAACATGATGCCCATGATAGACCAGTGGGTCATTCAAGACGCGTTCGCCAAGATCAATTCCCTGGGTTCCAAGGGCGCGACCGGCGGAACCTATGCCATCAATATTTCGGGTACCTCGATCGGGGACGAACGCTTCCTCGAATTCGTTCGCGAGCAGTTCAGGCGTTACGTCATGCGCCCTGGGACCATTTGCTTTGAGCTTACGGAAACGGCGGCGATCGCCAATTTCGACAAGGCGGCGCGGTTCTTCGGCGAACTGAAGTCGCTTGGGTGCCTGTTCTCGCTGGACGACTTTGGGGCCGGAATGTCCTCTTTCGGATACCTCAAGCACTTACCCGTGGACTTCCTCAAGATCGATGGCAGCTTCGTCAAGGACGTGGCGCATGACGCGGTGGATCTCGCGATGGTGCGGGCCATCAACGACGTGGGACACGTGATGGGCAAGAAAACGATCGGCGAGGCCGTGGAAGGAGAGGGGGGTCTGGCCGCGCTGCGCGAGATCGGAGTGGACTTCGCACAAGGCCATTGGCTTTCTCCTCCGGGTCCGTTCCTGGCAGAAGTGTCGGCAGGAATGGCACGTACCGGGACGGATTCAGCCCCTAATTGGGCCGTTCCTGCACGGATTCTTAATTCCACCAGCTGACGGAGCAAACTATGAATATGAACACCAGTGCGGTACACAAGATATCCTCGCACCCGCGGTGGGTCGCCTCCATGTACGAATTCGTGGCTCCCTATTGGGACAATCTGGTCAACGGTCCCTGGGCGGAATCGATCGCATCGGCGACCCTCAGCGTCGAGCAGATGCAGGGATGGATGCTTCAGATCTACCCGTTTATCTACGATTTCCCGAAGTTCCTCGCCGAAGCCCTGATCAAGGTGGAGGACGACTTTTCCCGGACGTTCCTAATCGAGAACATCCGCATCGAAAAGGCGCACGCCGAGCATTGGATATGGATGGGCGAGGGTTTCGGCCTGGGCCGGCAGCAGATGCTGGATCTGGCCGAAGGCGAGACTCCCCCCTTGCGCGACGTGCAGTCGCTGACCGACTGGGTGTGGCGCGTGAACACCAAGGGGTCTCTTGCAGAAGCCGTGGCCGCGACGAGCTTTGCCATCGAAGGCGTCACCGGCGCTCTCGCGAGAAAGATTTGCTCGGGTTTCGAGTCCTACCGGGACCGGCCCGGTGTGGACATGAACCCGAGGACGTACAAGTGGTTACGCGAGCATTCCCACTACGACGACGAGCATCCGAAGTTCGCGTTGGAAATCGTCAAGCATTACGCCATCACGCCGCGGATGCAACGACAGGTCATGTACGCGGCCAAGCGCAGTCTGGAACTGCTCAATTTGGCGCTGGTGACTTCGACACAGGCATCGTCTGCCTCCAAGGCAGGTACGGTAAGCCACTCGCGCGAGGCTGCATAGGTATACTTGGCGAGAGCGCATATCCGGTCCGGAAAAGCACAGCGAGCCGCTGATTGCGGCGCCGTGTAACTTGCGTAGCCCGCACGGCTGGTCGACTGGAGGGTGGTTCGGTTTCCGAATCGCTCGGCCATTCTTCCAAACGGGGCCTAGCTGAGAAGCCGCGCGCGCTCGAGGATCGCTTCGCAGCGCGTAACCGGCGGCAAGGTCCCGAATGCGCGGCCCCAATCGCCCTCCAGCCGCGAAGCGCAGAAAGCATCCGCAGCTTCCGGCAGAGCGTGTCGTTCCATGAGACTCGCCTGGAGCGCGACCGCGATGGCTTCGACGATGCGGCGCGCCCGCACCTCTGCACTGCCGGAATCCTTGAGCATTTGCGAGATCGCCGTCGCCCCGCGACGCGAGCGCACGCCACCGCGGCCGACCTCCGCGAGCAGCGCCTCGATGCCATCCGGCTCGCGCTCGATTGAGCGCAGCACGTCGAGGCAGATGACGTTCCCCGAGCCCTCCCAAATTCCGTTCAGCGGCGCCTCGCGGTACAGGCGTGCGAGCGGGGCCTCCTCCACGTAACCGTTGCCCCCCAGGCATTCCATTGCTTCCACGACGAGCGGAGGCAGGCGTTTGCACAGCCAGTACTTCGCGATCGGTGTCATCAGGCGCATCAAGAGCCGCTCGCGCTCATCACCTTCCGCACGGTCGAAGGCTCGCGAAAGGCGAAACGCCAGCAGCGTCGCGGCCTCGGTCTCGAGGGAGAGATCGGCAAGCACGTTCTGCATCAAGGGCTGTTCGGCAAGCCGCCGTCCGAAGGCCTGGCGATGCGCGGCATGGTGCAGCGCCTGGTTGAGCGCCGCCCGCATCATCCCGGCGCAGGCGACCACGATGTCGAAACGCGTAAGGTGCGCCATCTCGATCAGCGTGGCGATGCCGCGCCCTTCCTCCCCGACGATACGCGCACCGGTGCCGCGATACTCGATTTCGCACGAAGCGTTGGAGCGGTTGCCGCACTTGTCCTTCAGACGCTCGATGAAAAAAGGATTGCGGGAGCCGTCGGCAAGCGAGCGCGGCACGAAAAAGCAGGTCAGCCCGGCCTCCGTACGCGCAAGGGTGAAAAAGGCGTCGCTCATCGGAGCCGAGCAGAACCACTTGTGCCCGGTGAGCTCGTATTCGCCTCCGCCCAGGGGCACTGCTCGCGACGAGTTGGCGCGAAGGTCCGAACCGCCCTGCCTCTCGGTCATCGCCATGCCTATTGTGACCGCGCGCTTTTGCGCGAGGGGTAGCGGGCGCGGATCGTAGTCGCAGGCAAGGAGCTTCGGCTCCCACTCCTCAGCGAGCGTTGCGCTGTGGCGCAGTACCCGAACCGCGGCGAAGGACATGGTCACCGGGCAGGCGACGCCATTTTCGCCCTGGTTCCACAGATAGTTGAGCGCTGCGCGTGCGACCCACACGCCTTCTCTCTTGTCCGTCCAGGCGAGCGAGTGCAGCCCGGCGCCAAAAGCGAGCGCCATCAGCTCGTGGTACGCCGGGTGGTATTCGACCGCGTCGATACGATTGCCGAACCGGTCGTGAGTTCTCAACTCAGGCGCGCAACGGTTTGCCTGCATGGCGAGCGTTTGCATCCGCTCGCTACCGACGAGATCTCCCATGCGGCTTGCGCGCTCAGCGATCCAGCCACCGCCTTCGCGTTTCACCGCCTCCACGAGGACCCGGTCCCCCGACCAGGCGTTGTAGCCGACCAGCGGCGGCGGCTGGTTGGCGGACTCGGGCGCGACCTCGAGGCGAGGGTCGTTCACGATCCCAACCGAGGCGTATCGGCTACCCGAGTCAATGCGGAACGCTCCCCCATAACTGCTTCAATCTGGCATCGCGCCCGCAGCCGTCTCGGTAGAACCTGTACCTCACGGGATTCTTGACGTAGAAATCCTGGTGATAGTCTTCGGCGGGCCAGAACTCCCCGGCCGGCACGACAGGTGTGACAATATCGTCCCGGAACGGTTTGGTCTTCGCGAGCATTCCTTTGGAGGCCTCGGCGAGACGTTTCTGCTCTTCGGTGTGATAGAAAATCGCCGTGCGGTACTGGCTGCCGATGTCGCAGAACTGCCGGTCTCGCACGGTAGGATCGACGTTTTTCCAGAACACTTCGAGGAGTTTTTCGTAGTTCACCTTCTTCGGATCGTAGGCGACCTGCACGACCTCCGCGTGACCCGTGGTCCCCGAGGACACCTCCTCGTAGCTCGGATTTTTCTTGGTTCCGCCCATGTAGCCGGAGGTCGTGGAGATGACGCCCGGCAGGGCGTCGTAGGGCGGTTCCATGCACCAGAAGCACCCGCCCGCAAATGTGGCTACTGCCCGTCCGGCAGGCTGGGCGGAGCAGGCGAGCGCGTGGGCGACAAGGGCGGCGGCGAGTAGGCTGCGCAAGAGACTCATGTTCGATTCCTCCGAGAGGTCGGTACAGCGCGCCGGGCTTTTGGCCGCGGACCGAATTCGGCATACTGTAATGCGGTCGGCCCCAACCCGACAAAATAACACGCTAACCGTAAAAAAAGGCAAAACGACATGACCGAAGCAGGAAAGGAAATCGCTACGCTTGCCGGAGGCTGTTTCTGGTGCCTGGAGGCCGTATTCGACGACCTGAAGGGCGTGGAATCGGTCGAGTCCGGCTACATGGGCGGCAAGACGGCGAACCCCAGTTACGAGGACGTCTGCTCGGGCGAATCCGGGCACGCCGAGGTAGTCCAACTCACCTTCGACCCGAAGCAGGTGTCATTCAAGGAAATCCTCGAGGTGTTCTTCGTGATCCACGACCCGACCACGCTCAACCGCCAGGGCAATGATGCCGGGACGCAGTACCGCTCGGCGATCTTCCACCATTCTGCGGAACAGAAGGCGGCGGCGGAGCAAGTCATTGCAAATATGGGCGCGGCCAAGATCTACGAAGACCCCATCGTCACCGAAGTCGTGCCGGCGTCAAAGTTCTACGTGGCGGAGGATCACCATCAGGAATACTTCCGGCGAAACCCGGCACAGCCCTACTGCGCTTTCGTGGTCAGACCGAAAGTCGCAAAATTCCGGAGGCATTTTCTGGAAAAACTGAAGAAATGACCTTCATCCGAATGTCTGCGGTTCAGTCCGGAGCACGGAGCCCCGGACCGACCGCAGCCCATTCGCAACCCGCACTCAGGGCGTCGAGTTCATGGGAACGACCAAGCTGCTGCGGGGTTCGGGGCAGGTCCTGCCCCGGGCGCGACCGCAGCGGACGGCAGTCGAACCGCCGTTTCCGTTTGGCGCTGCCGGTTTCGCCGCAGCTTTCCCGGCCGATTTCCCCACCCTAAGTTTCTCGACCGCGCTTCCTTCCGGCGGTCTGGCGGGTTTCCTTAGCGACTTCTCCTATCTACTTCTTCTTTTTCTTCGCTGCTTTTTTGGCTTTTCTCTTCTTCGCCATCACTAGCCTCCATCATAAGTTAAGGAAGGAAAGCACGAAGTCCGTCCATGCTGCGACGGCCTATTCAGTCGCCGGAATAAGCCCCGTCGAACCGAATCCCTTCGCCTCTCGACACTGGGAGCGAGCGGCTTGGAAGAAAAATTTTCGTTCAATCTTTCGCGATCACCGAAAAAATATTTCGGCAGCATTGCACATAATTAGGAAAGCAGCAAGAATTATTTCGTGGTAAAACGGCGCCAAACAAGCAGCCAGCATCGAGTTCGAGATGCATTCGATCGCGATCATCGCAAGGAATCGACATGGATTTGATAATCTGGCCGAGGACGTCATCTACATCGTCAAGGGGACCGACGTGCGCCACACCGCGGTCGAGGTCATCGAGCGCGAGGCGCTCAGCTGATGGGCACGGCGCGGACCCAGAGCACAAGCGGGGCGGTCATGGATGGCGCGATCCTCGTAGTCGAAGATGAACCGGCGATCCAGGAGCTGATCGCCGTCAACCTCGAGCACGCCGGGCATCAGGTGTTACGGGCCGCGAACGTCCCGGAGGCCGAGGCGCTGGTTCGCGAGGTTTTGCCGGACCTGGTGCTGCTCGACTGGACGCTTCCGGGTCCGCCGGGAGTGAACTTCGCGCGCCAGCTGCGCAGCGATCAGCGCACCAAGGATATTCCGATCGCCCTGTCGTAAACCCCGGGCTCGCCCCCAGGGAGCTCTTGCTAAGATCAGCGCCCAGGCGGTGCCGCGCTACAATCGCGGGCATTTCTCTCGGGAGGCACCCTTCATGCAGGAAAGTCCTTTCAAGGGCAAGACCGGGGTACAGCGCCTGTGGAACGCGCTCGGCTATTCGCTCCAGGGCATGGCCTCGGCGTTTCGGCACGAGGATGCATTCCGCCAGGAATGCCTGCTTGCCGCCCTGCTGATTCCGGCGGCCCTCCTCATCCCCGTCGGCGGAACCGAGAGGGCCCTGATGATCGCCAGCGTGCTCGTCGTCCTCATCGTCGAACTGCTCAATTCGGCGGTAGAGGCGGCGGTCGACCGGATCTCGCTGGAAAATCACCTCCTCGCAAAGCGGGCGAAAGATATCGGCAGCGCTGCGGTATTCCTGAGCCTGATCAATGTCGCGGTGGTGTGGCTCTTGGTCCTCTTCGGATAGCCAACTATGAGCAGTATCCTGATCCGAATACGCGCTGCTCTGAGGGGCCGCAACGGAAACAGGCGTTACGGCTTCAAACCATACGACCTGTTCATGCCCGCGCTCGCTCATCTCTTCACGCCCTCGCGTCCTGAGTCGCCAGAGCTCTTACTAGCGTACTGCCATCCAAGCCACAGTCCGAGGGCAAGCCGCCGGCAATCGTACCAAACGGCGGAGCGACTCCCTGAGGGAGCGGTAAAACGTCACGCTTTTCCTGGCATCGGTCTTGCTGCTAGTGGGATGCACGGAGAACGGATAGCGGATGTTGGAGTGGACCGGCAGCGATCTTGTCGCACCGCCAACACCCCCGAGGAACAACCGACAAGAGAAGGAGACTGCGATGAGCACAGGTAAAGTTCTGACACTGGCTTCGATGGTCGCGATGCTGTTTTCGCCGGCTGTGTTCAGCGCCGACATGGCATCGGACCCAATGGAAAATTCCTTCCAGGTGCTGGGCGAATCTCTGGACAGCGGCTTGGGCGATCTGTCGCCGAGCTATACGGCGGCCGAATTCCAACGCTACCACGTTGCCGGCGAATCACTGGACAGTGGCCTGGGCGATCTGTCGCCGAGCTACACGGCAGCCGAATTCCAGAAGAACTATCACGTTGTCGGCGAAAAGCGGGACAGCGGCCTAGGCGATCTGTCGCCGAGCTACACCGCCGCGGAATTCCAAAAAAAGCAGATCGTAGCCACGCGCTGACCAAGCGCGCCTCCAAACCGTCGCCCTACCACGAACCGGCTGGTTGGCCTCAGGGCGCCAGCCGTTCGATTTTCCAGTCGGCTCCAGCCTTGCGGTAACAGAGTCGGTCGTGGAGGCGGTCCTTGCGGCCCTGCCAGAATTCGAATCGTTCCGGCGCGAGACGGTAGCCGCCCCAGTGTGCTGGGCGGGGCGGCGAGTCGCGCCAGCGCTTGGAGGCCTCTTCCAGCGCGGTTTCGAGCGCCTCTCGGCTCGCCACAGGCTCGCTTTGCGGCGAGACGATCGCCGAGAGCCGGCTCCCCAGGGGCCGGCTTGCGAAATACTCGTCGGATTCCCCCGCCGACACTTGCGAAACGCGGCCCTCGATCCCGACCTGGCGCTCCAGCTCCGTCCAGCAGAAAAGCAGCATCGCCTGCGGGTTTTCCCCGAGCTCGCGGCCCTTGCGGCTGCGGTAATGCGTGTAGAAGACGAAACCGAGCGCATCGAACCCCTTCAGCAGCACGGCACGCGCTGAAGGACGCCCTTTTTTCGTCGCGGTCGCCAGCGTCATCGCATTGGGCAAGGCGATGCCGGATTGCAGGGCCTCGTCGAACCAGTTGCCGAATTGCGCAAGCGGATCGGCGTGGAGATCCTTCTCCTGCAGACCGGCACGCATGTATTCCTGACGCAGGGCAGCGAGGTCCATCGCGGGAATTCTACGACCTACTTGCGGCGGCGCGCATACAAGCCGCCGAGGGAGAGCAGGAGCGCCGTCGCCCAGAACACGGGGAGCATGCCCAGCGCCGTGCCCAGTGCGCCGAACAGAAGCGGCATCGCGATCTGGCTCATGTTGACGAGACTCATGCGCACGCCTATCGCTTCGCCGACCCGGCCCGCGGGCGCCGTGTTATGGAGCAAGGACATGACCATCGGCTGCGACATCCCGAGCCCCAGACCGAGCAGGAAGGCAACCGCCATCAGGAAGCTCGCGCGCTCGAGCAACGGAAACAGGAAAAAGGTGGCTCCTGCAGTTGCCAGGGATACCGTAAGGAGCGGCCACGCGGTCAGCCGCCGCGAGATCGCAGGCAGAAGCCCCCGGATGACGAAGGTCGCCACGGAAAACGATCCGAGCACCAGGCCGATGCTCGACGCCGACAATCCGATGCGCGAGCCGTAGATCGGAATCGCGAAGGTAAACATGTCCCACGCCGCGGCCAAGAGGCCGCTCGCGACAAAAACATGGCGCAGCACGCGGTGGCGCAGGAGATCGACGACGCTGCGGCGCGGGTCGGGTGGCGGCGCATTGGTGTGCGGCTGCGGCAGGTTCAGCTTGTTCAGTCCCAGCACGGCGATCGGCAGCAGCGGAAATGCGGCGAATGCCCCGAAGGTCGCAATGTGGCCGAATGCGTCGATTCCGAATCCGGCGAGCATCGGGCCCACGAAACCCGATACCGAAAACCCCAGTGCCGCGAGACTGAAGGTCATTGGGCGATCCTCGGGCCGTCCGATGTAGCCGATGATGTTCTGCGCGGCGACCTGGTACATCATGAAGCCCGAGCCGATCAGGACGCTCGTAAGATGGAGCGCCGTCAGCGTCGGCCACAGGTAGGGGAGGAGCGCGCCGAGTGCGATCGCGACCGATCCGATGAGCATGGGCACTCGAGCGCCGATGCGGTCGATCAGGCGTCCCATGCTGATCGCCGAGAGCATCGGCAGCAAGGCGTACAGGGCCATCAGCACGCCGACCGTGAACGGCGTCGCGTGCAGGTGAATGGCATAGAGCGATACCGACACGCGCATCCCCGCGAACACGCAGTGGTTGAGCAGGGTGATGAAGATGAGGAAATAGAGCGTGCGCACGCCGGGTTTTCCCTCCCGGCCGGGGGCTTCCGGGAAGCTTCGTCAGCAACCGATTTCGCTCAGAGCGATTCGAAGTATACCGACATTCGCCGGCGCATTGCCTCGTCCGGGAGCGGCCCCGAGGCGGCGCCCAGATTGTCCGCTACGTGCTTGGGGTTGCGCGTGCCGGGAATCGCGCAGGTCACGGAGGGATGTCCGAGGATCCATTTCAAGAAGAACTGCGCCCAGCTCGCGCAGCCCAACTCCTGAGCCCACGCGGGCAGCGGCTCGCCGCGCACGCGGCGGAACATCGACCCTTCCGCGAAGGGCCGGTTGACGATCACCGCGGTGCGGCTGTCGGCTGCAGCGGCGAGCAGGCGCCGATCGGCCTCGGGCTCGGCGAGCGAGTAATTGACCTGTACGAAATCGATGTCCCCCGGCCGGATGATTTTTTCCAGGTCGGCATGCGCCCCGGCGTGATAGTGGGTCACGCCGAGGTAGCGGACGCGCCCGGCGCTTTTCCATTCGCGCAGCGTCGCAAGATGCGTGGGCGCATCCACCAGGTTATGCACCTGCATCAGGTCGAGGCGCTCCACGCGAAGCTTCCTCATCGAGTCCTCCATCTGACGGATGCCCGCCTGCCGGCCGCTCGTCCACACCTTGGTCGCGACGAAGAGCTTGGCCCCGACGCCGAGCGCCGCGGCGAGCTCGCCGGTCACGGATTCGGAGGAGCCGTACATCGGCGAGCTGTCGATCACGCGACCGCCCAGCTCGACGAAGACCTTCAGGGTCTCCTGGGCCTGCGCCTTCTCCTTCGCATCGGAGGCGACGTCGAACACCTGCCAGGTGCCCAGGCCGACCGCTGGGATGGCTTCGCCGGTTTTCGGGACGCGCCGCGCAAGCGGCCAGTTCGCCGCGGGTGATTCCTGAGGCATGAGCAGGGCTCCCAACGCGCAGGCACCGGTCCGGAAAAAGTTGCGCCGCGCGGAATCCGTTTTCATCAGGACCGAATCCTAGGCAATCGGGGACAGGCTTGCAAATAGAGCACCGGGGAGCCGTTCCGTCACTTGGAACGGGTCCGCGGCACAAAGCCGGTCGGAGACTGGCGTTGCGCGTGCGCCGGGGGCGTCATACCATTCGGCGCAGAGGAGAAGACGATGGAAAAGCACAATTACGACGCCGGCCTGCCGGCGACGAATGCGCCCTTCAACCTGTGCGTGCGTCACGGCGACCTTATCTTCATCTCGGGTCTGCCGCCTTTCGACGAGGCGTTCTCCCGGGCAGTGCGCGAGGCCCGGGAACAAGGGCGTCCGATCCCGCCCTTTCCGAATCCGCCCTTCGCCGAGCAGGTGCGCCTGGTGATGGACAACATGAAAAAGCTGGTCGAAGCGGCCGGCTCGAACATGGACTGCCTGCTGAAGGTCATCGTGTGGCTGCGCGATCAGCGCGACTCCGAGGAGTTCGATCGGATCTACCGCACGTATTTCTCGAGCCGCGAAACCCTGCCCGCGAGGACACGCATCCAGGCCGGGCGCACCCCGATGGACTGCGGGCTCGAAGTCGAGGCGATCGGCTACGTGCCGAAAAAAGGTGGCCGCAAAGCCGGCGCGGCGCGCCGACGCAAAACAACCCGGCCGGCGAGAAGGAAGTGAGCAGTTCGCAGGTAAAAACCAATTGGAGGAGAGGAGCATGAAGAAACTTTGCATGAAGTCCGCCGCCGGGATCGCGGCATTGAGCACCGCGCTCACCGGCCACGCGCAGATACAGAACAAGGCGGAGAAGCGCAACATGGAGCTCGTCGGTTACCACGACCTCCAGGGTCGCAGCGCCTACCAGCCCGTCATTCACAAGCAGGGCAACCGCTGGATCGCCTATGTCGGCCATCACGGTGACAACCTCTTGAACCCGCTCACGGGAAAGAAGGAAGACAACGGCACGTCCATCCTCGATGTGACCGATCCGAAGAAGCCCGGCTACCTCGCTCACATTCCGGGCGAGCCGGGAATGGCGGAGGCGGGCGGCGCGCAGATGGTGCGCGTGTGCGACGGTAGCGAGCTGCCCAAGGGCGACAAGAGCAAGGTGTACCTGCTTCGCACCTTCGGCAACGCCGCGCACGAAATCTGGGACGTGACCGATCCGGCGAAGCCGGGCTTGCTCACCACGATCATTAAGGGCTTGAAGGGCACTCACAAGAACTGGTGGGAGTGCGACACCGGCATCGCCTACCTCGTCTCCGGGATCGAAGGCTGGCGCGTGCGGCGCATGACCCAGGTGTACGACCTCTCCGACCCGGCGAACCCGGTGTTCATCCGCAATTTCGGCCTGCCGGGGCAGCAGCCGGGATCGACCGGCCCGGCGCCGGCCGATCTGCACGGCCCCATCTCGACCGGCCCCAAGGGCAACCGCATCTATTTCGGCTACAGCACCAACAAGGACGGCGTGCTGCAGATCGTCGACCGGGAGAAATTGCTGAACGGCCCCAAGGAACCCACCGTCGAGAACCTGCTCTATCCGCAAGTGGGCAGGCTCGACCTGCAGCCCACCAACGGCGCGCACACCACGCTGCCTCTGCTGCGCATGCCATTGCCCGAGTTCGCAAAAGACGCCCAGGGCGCGGTGGGGGATTTCGTGATGATCGTCAACGAGCAGATCGTGAACGAGTGCCGTGAAACGCGCCAGAGGGTGTGGATCGCCGACGTGACGGCCGAGGCTAAGCCCTTCAACGTCTCGAATTTCAACGTGCCCGAGGCGAGCGGCAACTTCTGCTCCCGCGGCGGCCGCTTCGGCGCTCACTCGCCGAACGAAAACCAGCCGCCGATGTACGCGAAGCGCCTGGTGTTCGTCGCCTGGTTCAATGCGGGCGTGCGCGCGATCGACATCCGCGATCCGTACAATCCCAAGGAAGTCGGCTATTACATTCCGGCGAAGAGCGGCAAGACCGACAAGCGCTGCGTGAAAATGCCCGACGGCGCCGAGCGCTGCAAGGTCGCGATCCAGACCAACAACCTCGAAGTCGACGACCGCGGCTACATCTACATCGTCGATCGCGCCAACACCGGGATGCACATCCTGCAGGTGACGGGCAGTGCCCGCGAGATCGCGAAATTCTGAAGAGACCATGGCCGGAAAGAGCGTGCTCGCGCGGCTGGACCGGGCGGTCGATGATTTCTCCCGGCGCACGCGCTATTTCCATGAGGAGATGACCCCGGGCCGGGCGCGAATGTTCGCCCTGCAGCACCGGCTCAACACGCGCCAGCGCAATTCGGTGCTCAAGCTCAAGGTCGCCACCAACTGCCCCGACTGGGACACGCGCATCGGCATCATCCGCGCCTGCAGCGAAGAGGTTATCGCCGACCACGAGCACGGCGGCGGAAGGGCTCACTGGGAGATCCTGGAAGACCTGGGAACGCGAATCGGCTTGAAGCGCAGCGCGATCCGCGCCGCTGCGCCCATTGCCACGACGCAGCTCGCCTGGGTCGCATGGGAGGGCCTGATGGGCAACCGGCACTGGCTGGAAGGCATCGTCGCCAACACCTGCGCCGAGCGCGCGAACGTCCCCGGCTACGGTACCGGCATCATGAAGAAACACGGCTGGTTCGGACTGGAGCGCGAGCGCTGGGGGAAGCTCTTCGGGCTGTCGGATGGCGAGCTCGAGTTCTTCGAGCTGCACGAAGAGGCGGACATCGAGCATTCCGACGCGGGCTGGCGCGCGGTCGAGCGCTTCGCGAAGCGGCTGCACATGGAGGACGCGGTGGTCGATGCCTGCGAGAAGAACCTCCAGGTGTGGGAGCTGTATCTGAACGGGATCGGCGAGGCTGGGGACAGGCTCAGTGCGCGTTGAATGAGCGCGCGGCACGCTTGACGACTATTGACAGTCTACGCGCCTCCAGATGAACCAAGCCGTTGCAAAATCCTTGATCGGTGTTCGCCGTCTTTTGGCCACATGTTCCATCGCAATCGCGCTCGCGGCACTTATCAACGCTGCATTCGGCACTAAAGCACTCCTTGCGGTCGTGCTCGACGGCCAACCCATTGCTGCACAAATTGGGTGGGGCATCACTTTCGGCTTGGCGATTTCCATTGCGTCCTTGGTCATCGTTCTTTTCTTCGCTCCATTCTCGTCGCTTCGGAGACAACTGTTCGAACTCCTGAGTAGGCTTGATCTTAGTGCATTAAATCCGCTCTGGTTCGGCTTAGCCGCGGGCATCAGTGAAGAGCTGCTCTTCCGGGGCGCGCTTCAACCAATCATGGGTGTGTGGTGGGCGAGCTTGATCTTCATGCTCGCTCACTTCCGTACCGGCCAATTTCACTTAATGAACTGGAAAAAGTTTCTTTATGCCATTTTTGTCTTTATTGCCGGATTATTCTTGGGGTATGTGTTTTCCGAAATCGGCCTTATCGCGGCAATTGTTACACACGCAACTGTGGACGTTATTTGGTTTTTCTCAGTCCAACGACTACGTGTCTCCCCAAACTGTGCCTAACCCCTCGATCAACCGGACCGCCCAAAGGCTTTGCTTTTGGGTCCCCTCCGCGCTGCGCGGTGCGGCGGCCGGTTATCTAGCACGTTGGGCGTCAGAAAAATAGCAGAGGGAGTGTGGACGATCTCCAATCAGCAGAGTTTCCGCGCAAGACGTTGCTCGTTACGTCGGCGATTGGAGCCCTTACGATGCTGACCGTTGGGATCGTTGGTCACGGCATGCCGGAATCTACCGTTTGGCCTGTACTTGCTGTTTTCGCTCTGGTTACGTTTATCGAGGTGCTCGCAGTCCCTCCGGCGATTTCGAGGCTTCCATTTAGCCCGCAGCTACGTACGAAGAAGAACGTTCTCTCTACGGCCGTTGCAGTGCTGTCCGAAGTCCGTACAGCGCAATGACTTTGCCGGTCGTTTTTCCCCCGTGGTTCCGGTATGGCCTTGGGACCCTCCGGTATATCGAATGAAGTTCAAATGGGATTTGAGGAAGGCCCGATCCCGATCACAGCTCGGGGCAAGCGCGGTTCCTTACGATAGGCCTGGTCTCGAACGGGCGTCTGATCGTTGTGTCACATATCGAAGAAGGCGATACTATTCGCATCATCAGTGCCAGACGAGCGTAAGCAATATGAATCCTAAGCGCCCTCGACTCGAAGCAAACCAGATGAGACCCGAATACGACTTCTCTAGGGCCGTTCGCGGGAAGTACTATGAGCGGTATTTGGAGAGCACCAACGTTGTCGTTCTTGATCCGGATGTTGCGAAGCGGTTCAAGAATTCCACGGCAGTGAATGAGGCGCTTCGTTCGCTGTCGCCGGCTGACAGCCCAACCCGAACTAGGCGCTCCGCCCGGACGCGCCGACAAACCTCGCGCCGCTAGTCGCCAACACAGACCGCGTGTCAGCACCGCGCGACGTTGAACGAATGCGCCGCTTTCCTCGTGCTCTTATCGCGCTCCTCACAGCGCTGCTCTGTCAGAACGCAGCCGCGCAGTATCCCTCCCGCCCGATCCGCCTGCTCGTGCCGATTCCGCCCGGGGGCGGCCCCGACATCGTCGCGCGCCTGATTGCGCCCAAGCTCGGCGACGCGCTCGGCCAGCCCGTGGTGGTGGAGAACCGCGTCGGCGGCAACGGCAACCTCGCCGGCGAGCTGGTCGCAAGATCGCCACCGGACGGCTACACGCTGCTCGTCGGAATGGACAGCCTGATGGTGATCAATCCGCACCTTTACGCCACGATGCCCTTCGATCCGCAGAAGGACCTCGTTCCGGTGGCGAGCCTCGTCTCGAACGGGTTTTTCATGGCGGTCAATCCGTCGGTGCCGGCGCGGACACTTCCGCAGTTCATCGAATACGCGCGCCGCGCCAGCCCGCCGCTGCAGTACGCCTCGGGCGGCAACGGCAGCCAGCACCACCTCACCATGGAGCGCCTGAAAGCGCGCGCCGGGGTCGACATGGTCCACATCCCGTACAAGGGCGGCGCGCCGGCGACCACGGCGACGGTCGCGGGCGAGGTCGCGGTGATGATGTCGGGCACGTCCACGGCGCCGCAGATCAAGGCGGGCCGCCTGCGCGCGCTCGCTTTCACCGGACCGCAGCGCTCGCGTATCTTGCCCGAGGTGCCGACGATCGCCGAGTTCTATCCGGATTTCGTGATGGTGCAGTGGTACGGCTTGTTCGCGCCGGCCGGCACTCCAGAAGCTGCGCTCGCCCGCCTGCGCGCGGAGGTGAACAAAGCGCTCCTCGGTCCCGACGTCAGGGAAAAGCTGACGAACGCGGGCGGGGTCGAGCCCTGGATCACCACGCCCGAGGAGTTTGCCGCCGAGATCCGCGGCGAATACGCGAAATACGCGAAGCTCGTGAGGGAAGTCGGCGCCAAGGTCGACTAAAGAGGAGCGCATGAGGTATCGATACTGGACCTTCGCCGTGCTCGTACTGTGCGGAAGCGCCTTCGCTCAACCCGCGGCGAAGGCTGAAAGGCACGATATGGAGCTGGTCGGCTCTCACGACCTCCAGGGTCGCAGCGCCTACCAGCCGCTCGTCCATAGGCAAGGCGATCGCTGGATCGCGTACATCGGCCACCACGGTGGCCACACGCGCAATCCTCTGAGCGGCGCGGAGGAGCCCAACGGCACTTCGATCCTCGATGTGACCGATCCGAAGGGCCCGCGCTATCTCGCCCATATTCCAGGCGAGCCGGGGAAGGACGAGGCGGGCGGCGCGCAGATGGTGCGCGTGTGCGACGGCTCGGAGCTGCCCAAGGGCGACAAGAGCAAGGTCTATCTGCTGCGCAACTACGGCGACACCGCCCACGAGATCTGGAACGTGACCGACCCGGCGAAGCCGGCGCGCCTCTCGACCGTCGTCGACAAGTTGAAGGGCACGCACAAGAGCTGGTGGGAATGCGACACGGGCATTGCGTTCCTCGTCTCGGGCGTCGAAGGCTGGCGGGCGCGGCGCCATCCGCAGGTCTACGACCTCTCCGATCCGGCAAGGCCCGTCTTCGTCCGCAACTTCGGGCTCCCAGGGCACGAGCCGGGCGCGAGCGGTCCCGCGCCGAGCACGCTGCACGGACCCATTTCGACCGGCGCGAAACACAATCGCGTCTATTTCGCCTACGGCGCGAACAGCAAAGGCGTATTGCAGATCGTCGACCGCGAAAAGCTCCTGAGCGGCCCGAAGGAGCCCACGCCTGAGAACCTCGTCTATCCCCAGGTCGCGCGCCTCGACTTCCCGCCGCAATTCGGCGCTCATACCAGCTTCCCGGTGCTCGGCATGGAGGTCGCGGAATTCGCGAAGGACAAGGAGGCGCGCAAGCGCGATTTCGTCGTCGTGACCGGGGAGACCTTCCGCAACGAGTGCCAGGAGGCGCGCCAGATGGTCATCTTCGTCGACGTCACCGACGAGACGCGGCCGCTCGGCGTGTCGAGCTGGGCCGTGCCCGAGAAAAGCGGCGACTTCTGCAGCCGCGGCGGGCGCTTCGGCACGCACTCCTCGAACGAGAGCTTCGCCCCCGTGTATTACAAGCGCATCATGTTCTTCGCGCACTTCAACGCCGGGGTGCGCGCACTCGACATCCGCGATCCCTTCGGTCCGAGGGAGATCGCCTATTACATTCCCGCCGTCACGGCAAGGACCGAAAAGCGCTGCGTCGGCAAGGGGGCGGAAGAGCGCTGCAAGATCGCGATCCAGACCAACAACGTCGAGGTGGACGAGCGCGGCTACATCTACGCGGTCGACCGCGCCAACACCGGCATGCACATTCTGCGGCTCACCGGCGCCGCACGGGAGGCAATGAAATGAAATCGTATTGGATCCGCCCCGAATCCGGGAAGACCGCTCTTGAGCTGCGTGACGCTCCGACGCCCGAGCCCGGCCCGGGACAACTGCTCGTTCGCATGCGCGCGGCGGGCTTGAATCGCGGCGAGCTCATCGTCGGGCACAGCGTCAAGGCGGGCGGCGCGGCCAAGGCAGCCGGCAACGAAGGCGCGGGCGAGGTGGCCAAGCTGAGTTCCGGCGTCACCGGATTCAGGGTCGGCGAGCGCGTCATGGGGCGCTGCACGGGGGCCTTCGCCGAATACTCGCTCATGGACGCGCGCGAGGCGATCGCCATGCCGAAGAATCTGTCCTGGGAAGAGGCGGGATCCGTCCCGCTCGCCTTCATGGTCGTGCACGACATGCTCATTGCCCAGGGAAAGCTCAAGGCAGGGGAATGGCTGCTCGTCACCGGCATCTCGGCCGGGGTGGGCGTCGCCGCGCTGCAGACCGCCAAAGCGCTGGGTGCCAAGGTGATCGGCACTTCGGGGTCGGCGGAGAAGCTCGACAAGCTCAAAACGCTTGGGCTCGACGTCGGTATCCGCACCCGCTCGGGGGATTTTGCCGAAGCGGTGATGAAGGCGACGGGAGGCAAGGGCGTCAATCTCGTCGTCAACAACGTCGGCGGCTCGATGTTCGCCGAGACCCTCCGCGCGCTCGCCTACGAGGGCAGGCACGCGACCGTCGGCTACGTGGACGGCGTTCTGAAAAGCGAGATCGACATCGAGGCGCTGCACACCAAGCGCTTGACGCTCTTTGGCGTCTCCAACCGGCTGCGCAACGCCGAACAGCGCGCCGTCACCGTGCGGGGCTTCGCCGCCGATATTCTCCCGCTCATCGCCGGGGGGAAGATCCGGCCGCTCGTCGACCGGGTGTTTCCGTTCTCCGAGCTGCCGGCGGCCAAGAATTACATGGAATCGAACGCACACCTCGGCAAGATCGCGGTGCGCATCGATTGAAACCGGGGACAGACCACGGTTTGAACATTCGCGCAATCCCTGCAGCAGGACGCTGCCGGTCACCGGCGGAAAACTGTGGTCTGTCCCCGGTTTTATTCCGCCTGGATCCCGGCTTCCTTCACCACCCGGCCCCAGGTCGCGAGCTCGCGCTCCATGTAGCGGGCGAGCTCTTCCGGCGTCGAAGGGGTCGGCTCCATGCCGTTCGCGAGCAGCTGCTCACGCGTTTCCTGCGTGTTGAGCACCTTGACGATCTCGCGGTTCCAGCGATCGACGATCTCCTTTGGAGTTTTCGCCGGCGCGACGTAGGCATACCAATTGACGGCTTCAAAGCCCGGGTAGCCGGCCTCGGCGACGGGCGGCACATCCGGAAAGAAGGTCGAGCGCTTCGACCCGGTGGTCGCGAGAGCGCGAATCTTGCCCGCCTTGACGTGCGGCGCGGCCGTAGGGGCAGTCGCGATCATCGACGGGATCTGCCCGCCGAGTATGTCGCTCATCGCCGGCCCGCCGCCCTTGTAAGGAACGTGCACCAGATTGGCCTTGGCCATCAGCTTGAGCAGCTCGCCGGCGAGGTGACCCGCGCCGCCGATGCCCGAGGTGCCGTATGGCATGCCGCCGGGCCGGCTGTTCGCCTCCTTCACGTACTCGGCGAGGGTCTTTGCCTGCACTGAAGGGTGAACGACGAGGACGTTGTCGAGCACGACGGCCATGCTGATCGGGGCGAAATCGCGCTGCGGGTTGTAGGGAAGATTGGAATTGAGGTGCGGCGCCACCGACAGCGCACCGACATTGGCGAGATGAATCGTGTATCCGTCCGGCGCCGCCTTGGCCACGGCCGTCGCGGCGATACTGCCGCCCGCGCCGGGCCGGTTCTCGACCACGATGCTCTGGCCGACGTATTCGGAGAGCTTCTTCACGATGATGCGGGCGGTGATGTCAGTGCCACCGCCCGGAGCGAATCCGACCACCATCGTCACCGGCCGGCTGGGGAACGTGCCCTGCGCGAGCGCGCCGCCCGCCCAGGCAAGCGCAACGACGCCAGCAAAAATCCTTCTCATGGTCTTTCCTCCTGCAATTCTCGCCCCGGCTTCCGGAACCACCGGTTCTATTTTCCCTGGAACAGCGGCTTCCTTTTCTCCATGAAAGCGCGCCGGCCCTCGATGTAATCCCGGCTCTCGAAGCACTGCTTCACCAGCGCGGCACACGCCTCCGCGTCGAACGTCGCGCTTGATTTCAGCAGCTCGCGGACGGTGCGCTTGGACGCGCGGATCGTGAGAGGCGCGTTCTCCGAAATCATCGCGCAATACTCGAGGACGAGCGATTCCAGCTCCGCGACCGGCGCCACGCGGTGCACGAGGCCCATCGTTTTCGCCTCCCCGGCGCTGAAATGGCGCCCGGTGATGAGCACCTCCCGGGCGTAGGCCGGGCCGACAATATCGACCAGGTTCTTCAGCGACGCGGCGCGATAGCCCAGGCCGAGCTTCGCCGCCGGAATGCCGAGCCTCGCGTCCTCCGCGGCGATCCGCAGGTCGCAGCAGAGCGCGATGTTCACGCCCGCCCCCAGGCAATAGCCGCGGATCATGGCGATGATCACCTTGTCGCAGCTCTGCAGGCGCTCGGACACGCGGCCGGCGATCTCCTCGTAATACTGGATGCCTTCGGCGCTCGAGCGCTGTTTCTCGTATTGCGAGACATCCGCGCCGGAGACGAAGGCCTTGTCTCCCTCGCCCTTCAGCACGACCACGCGGACCTCGGGATCCTGCTCGAAGCGGTCGAGCGCCTTCGGGATCGCCTCCCACATGTCAATGGAAATGGCGTTCCTCCGCGCGGGATTGTTGAACGTGAGCCAGCCGATCGGCCCCTGCTTCTCGGCGATGAGGCGTTCGGAGAGCGCGCCCGTTGCGAGGGCCGGCTGTTTCCGGAGGGCGAGGAGTTCTTCCTGGGTCATGATGAGCCTTGTGCCCGAAGCGAAAACCGCGATTGTAAGCCGTGGCGCATTGGCGCGACAGGGTTTTCCGGCTTCATTCTGGCTTCGCGCCCGACAGACCGCGAGCAGCGCTCATCGACCGACCGCCACGGTCAATAAGGTCTCGCGCCGAACAGATGGGGATGCAGGAACACGAGCACGAAATACAGCGCGAGTCCGGCGAGCACTTTCCCCCACCCGATTTCGTCGAACCTGAACTGGTTGCGCCGCTGGAGGATCGCCGCGAACGGGATGTTGGAGGTGGTCGCCGCGAAACGCTGCCAGTCCACGCCGATCATCCTGTCCTTGCGCCAGTCCTGCAGCACCGTACCCGATATCGCGAGCAGCAGCAATCCGCCGAAGAAAATCAGCGAGGCGGTGTCCCCGCGCGAGATCAGATGCACCGCGGCCCAGAGCGCGATCCCCCACAGGATGGGATGGCGCGTGACGCGCAGGATGCCGCGCGGCTCGCCCATGGTCCGAAGCGCGCTTTCCTGGCGCACCGCGCTCGGGTTGCGGCTCAGCGCGCCGCAGGCGATGAGCACCAGCGACACCGGCATCAGCACCACCGCCCACACCTTGAACTCGTCCCCGACCCACAGCCGCTCGTAGGGCGCCTTGGGATATGCCCAGATCATCCACCCGAACGTCACCAGGGAAACGAGCGTGTAGAGGCCGAGATAGCCGTTTTCACCCAAGAGCGCGACCAGCCCCGACCGCAGCGGCGTGCTCGAGACGTAGTGCGTGACGAGAAAGACGGCGGTGGCGAGCGCGAGCATTGCCATCGGATCCATGCCAACCTCCCCCGAGTTGGATTCGATTTCGAAGCTATGCTGCCATGAAGAGTGTGGACGGTCAAAGCTCGGAGGGGCACCGCCGTACGAACTGTTACACTTTTTACCGTTCCCCAGCGGCGCATCCAGAACGCAGAGAACCGGCAGAGCAAGCGCATCCACCGCGAAAGGCACGACGCGCAGACGCGCTGAAGCCCGCGACCCGCATCCGAGAAGCCCGCCTGCATCTGTGAATGCGGCGGGCTTTTTCTCGCCTAGCCGGGCGAAGGGCCCGTGATTCGATCCCCGGTCCTCGAATCTGCGACAATGACTCTTCCATCGACCGGATGACCGAATGGATCTCAAGGACATCAGGCTCTACGTGGACGACCGTCCCGCGGAAGGTGTGTTCCGCGTGCATCGCGACGTGTACTCCGATCCGGAGCTGTTCGAGCTCGAGCAGAAATTCATCTTCGAGCGCACCTGGAATTTCCTCGCGCTCGAGTCGCAGTTCCCCGGGCCGAACGATTTCGTCACCGGACACATCGCCAGGACGCCCGTGCTCGCGACGCGCGACGCGCGAGGGCGTATCGGGGCCTTCGTCAACGTCTGCCGCCACAAGGGGGCGATGCTGTGCGCCGCCGAAGAGGGGAACGCCAAGTACCACGTGTGCCCGTATCATGGCTGGGCCTACGATGCCGCGGGCAGGAACGTCGACATCAAGGACCGCAAGACCGGGTGCTATCCGCCCTCGTTCGACTTCGAGGACCACAACCTCGTGCCGCTCGCGCGCGTGGCGAGCTACAGGGGTTTCGTGTTCGGCAGCTTGTCAGCCGAGGTTCCGCCGCTCGAGGAGTTTCTCGGGGACATGCGCTTCTTCATGGACCTGGTCGCCGACCAGGGACCGAAGGGAATGGAGTTCATTCCGGGGCGCTCGGTGTATACCTATCGCGGCAACTGGAAGCTGCAGCTGGACAACGGCCTGGATCCCTACCATCTGACCACCACGCACCTCTCCTACATGGACTTGCAGGCGCGGCGCCGCGAAGGGGAGGGCCATCTGGAGGCGCGCCAGTACGACTGGGCGAAGCGGGCGAACGCGGAGGGCGGAACGTTCGCGCTTCGCTACGGCCACGCAGCGACCTGGCTCGACCAGCCGGAGCCGGAGAAGCGCCCGATCTATCCGGCGCTCGCCGAGATTCGATCGCGAATCGGCGAGCTGCGCGCGGAATGGATGCTCAAGGCGCGCAACACGCATGTTTTCCCCAACATGCAGATCGCCGATGCGATCACCTTGATGCTGCGCACGTTCCGGCCGGTCGCGGTCGACCGCACCGAAATGAAAAGCTATTGCTTGGCTCCGATCGGGGAAGGGCCCGAGTTGCGCGCCTGGCGGCTGCGCCAGTTCGAGGATTTCTTCAACCCCGGCGGCATGGCCACGCCCGACGACACGGCGACCTACGAAGGCTGCCAGAGCGGATTCAGGGCCCAGCCGATTTCCTTCCTGCAAGGCTACGCGCGCGGCATGGCGGCGCTCAAGCAAGGCGCGGACGAGGTCGCGAGCGCGATCGGCATCCGTCCCGCGGCGAGCGTGAAGGGAAAGTTCGACATGTTCAACGAAATCGGTTTCCACGCGCCCTACCGCGAATGGGCGCGGCTGATTCAGACGGGCGTCGCGGGCGGGAAGGCGTATCCGTGAACGCGCGCGTGGAAGCCGGAAGGCTCGCGACGGGCATCGAATTGGTCCATCGCGAGGCGATGTACCTCGATGAGCAGCGTTGGGACGATTGGCTCGCGCTCTACACCGAGGACTGCGAATACTGGATGCCGGCCTGGAAGGCGGACGGCACGCCCACCACCAACTCCCAGGCCGAGCTCTCGCACATCTACTACGCGAACCGCGCGGGGCTGGAAGACCGCATCGTGCGCATCCGTTCGGGGAAATCGCCCGCGTCGACACCGATGCCACGCACTGCGCACGTCCTCGGCGCGGTGTTGCCGGTCGAGGCGCCAGCGGACCGGCTGCGCCTCAAATCTACCTGGGTGAGCCACGTGTTCTTTCCCCGTTCGCGCGAAACCCACGCGTTCTTCGGGCGCTCGGAGCACGAGCTCGTGCTCCGCGAGGGAGACTGGCGGATCTCGCGAAAGAAAATCCTGCTGCAGAACGACTACATTCCGACGATGCTGGACATCTACTGCGTCTAAGGAGCTGTCATCCTGAGCGAAGCGAAGGGGATGCTGAATGAACATCAAACAGCTATCTATGCGGATTCTGGCGTCTGCGGCGGCGCTCCTCGCCGGTTGCGCCTCTTCGCCTCAAGGCCAAGCGACGGAAGACATCGCACGCATCGAACATATCGTCGTCATCTACGCAGAGAACCGCAGCTTCAATCACCTCTACGGGCTGTTTCCCGGTGCGGACGGGATTGCAAGCGCGACGCCCGAGCAGAAGACTCAGCTCGACCACGACGGCAACCCACTGCCACACCTCCCTCCGGCATACGACGGCGGCAAGCCCAGCCCAAAGTTTCCCCAGGGGCTGCCGAACGGACCGTTCCGCATCGATGCGCCGCCGGTGAACCGCCGGATGGACGAGGTTCTTCCCAACCCGATTCATGCCTACTACCACAACCGCGAGCAGATCAACGGCGGCAAGAACAATCTGTTCGTCGCCATGTCCACCGCAGGCGCCTGGGTGATGGGCTATTTCGACGGCTCGAAGATGAAGCTGTGGAAGTGGGCGCAGGAATACACGCTCGCTGATCGCTTCTTCATGGCCGCGTTCGGCGGCTCCTACCTCAACCACCAGTGGCTCGTCTGCGCGTGCACGCCGATGGATACGGGCGCGCCCGCGAGCGTGAAACCGCAGCTCGATGAGAAGGGAAACCTGAAGAAAAAGCCGAGCTCGCCCGCGTCGGTGATGCAGGGGCCGGTGGAAGTCTTCGACGGGCGCGTGACGCCCGACGGCTACACGGTGAACACCTCGCAGCCGCCGTACCAGCCGAGCGGCATCCCGCCCGCCGCGGGCGCCAACCTCGACCTCGCCGATACGGCGCATCACCCGGTGCCGCCGCTCGGGGAGAAGACGATCGGTGATACGCTCTCCGCAAAGGGTGTCAGCTGGGCGTGGTACGCGGGCGGCTGGAACGAAGCGCTTGCCGACGGCCGACAGGATCCGAAAGCGAAGCGCAACGTCATCTACAACCGCGACACGGGCAGCCCGATCTTCCAGCCGCACCACCAGCCATTCAACTACTATGCGCGCTTCGCACCGGGCACCGCCGACCGCGCGCGCCACCTGAAAGACGTCACGACGTTCCTTGCCGACATCGAAAAGGGCACGCTGCCACAGGTAGCCTTCTACAAGCCGACCGGGCGTCTCAACCAGCATCCGAGTTACACCGATCTGGCGAGTGGCGACGAACACCTTGCTGACGTGCTCGAACGGCTGCGCAAGGGTCCGCAGTGGGCGAGGATGGCGGTGATCGTCACCTACGACGAGAACGGCGGCTACTGGGATCACGTGCCGCCGCCCTCGGGACCGGGCTGGGGGGACCGCTGGGGACCGGGCACGCGCGTTCCCACGATCATCGTTTCGCCCTTCGCCAAGCGCGGCTACGTGGACAAGACGCCCTACGACACGACCTCCGTCATCAAGTTCATCACCCGACGATTCGAGCTGGAGCGGCTCCCGGGAGTGCGTGCCAACATGGGCGATCTCAGCAACGCGTTCGATCTGCGGCCGCACTGACCAGATACCCGCACGTCGGTTACGGTGACGCCCGCCATTCCAAAGTCTGTTTCACTTCGGGGGCCGCTTCTTGGCTAGTAGCTCCTTGAGATCTGCGAAGGGAGCGTAGGTCGACGCGCGGCCACCGGCGGAGGGGCCGCTTCCCCCGCCAGCCGCTTCCAAGTGCCGCCGGTGTTCGTTGTCGTGGCAGTACAGACACAGCAGCTCCCAGTTGCTGCCATCGTGCGGGTTGTTGTCGTGATTATGGTCCCGGTGGTGGACGGTCAGTTCGCGCACGTTGGCGCGCGTGAACTCGCGGGCGCAGCGCCCGCAGATCCATGGGTAGATCTTCAACGCCTGTTCCCTGTAGCCCCGTTCGCGCCTCTCGGCGGCGCGACGGGCATCGGCGACGATGCGGTCCAGTTTGCCAGGGTCACTTGCGCTCATGAAGCCACGTCACCCGCGCGTCGGACGTAGCGATTCGATCATCGCCCGGAAGTCGTCGGGGGCTTCGCGCTCGAACGACATGCGCTGGCCCGTCCGGGGATGCACGAATCCGAGAACCCGCGCGTGGAGCATGGGGCGCGGCGATTCGATCTTTCGACCTGCGTAGTCGCGGATATACACGCGTTCGCCGACCAAGGGGTGGCCGAGCTCGGACAGGTGGATGCGAATCTGATGCTGCCGCCCGGTTTCGAGGCGGCACTCGACCAGCGTCGCACCCGCGAGCGGAGCGATCGGTCTGACGTACGTAACCGAACGCTTCGCATCGGGCGGAATTGCGCCCTTGGGACGCCGAAAGTGCCCATAGGAGCCGCGGATCCCGTCGCCGCGATTCGTGATGAGATGAGTTTCGACACGCTTCGCAGTGACCGCGCCGTGCGCGATCGCATGATAGACGCGCTCGATGTCGTGCGCGCGGAACTGCAGGGCCAGAATGCGCTTCGCATCCAGGGTGCGCGCGAACACCATCAAGCCGCTCGTCTCCTTGTCGAGCCGGTGAACCACGCCGAGCTGGGGCTCGAAGCCGCGTCCGCCCATTCGCCGCAGCAAGGTTCGCGTGCAGTCGGCGAGCGTGTCTTTGTCGCCCGGCTCGTAGGCGATGCTCAGCATTCCAGCGGGCTTGTCGACGACGACGACGTCGCGGTCGAAGTACGCGATCGCGCTCTCGGGCAGGGCGCCGGTACGCAGCTTCGGCGCCCGTTCGTCGACGACCACCACCGCGCCGGGAGAAACGCGCAAGGCCGAGTCGAGGCACCGCTCGCCGTTCACCGTCACGCGCCCTTCCGCGCACAGGTCACGCGCGCGCGACCACGCAGCGCCCGTCTGGTCGCGCACGATCGCGGCGACGGTGGGCTCGGTCGGTCGCATCAGCTAGTCGAGCGGTTCGACCTTGACGATGGCCGCGCCGTGGTTGCTGCCGATCCAGAGCGTGCCGGGGCTCTTCGAATCGTCGAGATAGACGCGGCGGATGTTGGTCGGGCGCGGCAGCATGTATTCCGTGTATTGCCCGCTCTTGATGTCGAGGCGCGACACGCGGTCGGTCAGCATGGACCCCGTCCACGCCTCGCCGTTCTTGCCGGCCACCGCGTCGTAGGGCGCACTCCACGGCGTCGGCACCTTCCACTCCGAGATGCGCTCGGTCCTGGGATCGAACATGCCGATGGCGTTGCCCTGATATTCCGCGAACCACAACCGGCCTTCGTGATCGACGCGGCCGCGCCGCGGGCGGGAGTCCGGAGTCGGGGTCGGGTAGACGGTCGCGTCCTTGGTCTTCGCGTCGATCCTGACGATGTTGCCGGCCGCGAAGTCGAGCAGATAGGCGTTGTTCTGCGCGTCCGAGTGGATCCCGTAGGTGCCGATGCGCTTGCCGCTCTTCGGATCCTTGAACGCGCCCAGGTTCTCCATCTTGTCGGAGACGAGATCGAGGCGGTAGATATGGCCGCCGTCGGAGTTCTTGATCCACACCTTGTTGTCGCTATGGGTGCCTTCGATCGCGATGTGGCCGAGCTGCCCTGCGTCTGAGTCCCATTCCTTGGGGGTCGTCCACATCCGGAACTTCCCGCTCTTCCTGTCGAATTTCGCAATGGCGCTCTGGTACATCACGCCGACCCAGGGGTTGTCGTCCTTGTCGAATTCAAGATCGAGCGTGCCTTCCGACCATCCCGGCTTGACCACGGGGATCGGATATTGCGTCACCTTGCCGGTCTTCGGGTCCATCTTGCCGAGGAACATCTGGCCGAAGTCGGAGTACCAGACGCTGCCCTCGCGATCGAGCATCACGTCGTGCGGCTGGATCAGCGGATTCGGCAGGTCGTATTCCGTGATGATCACGCGCGTTGACTTGCCCGTGAGCCGCGGTTCGGTCTTCAGCGGGTAAGCCCACGTCTGCTGCTGGCTTAAGTTTACGGTGGCGAGCCACTCGGCGGTCTTCCTGCCGCTGCCGCCGCGCTCGACGTCGCGCGTCGCCTTGCCGGCGAGCCGCTGCGGTTTCAGCGGCGTGCTGCCGGGATAATAGCTCGCCATGCGCTGGAAAATCTGCATGAAGCCGTCGGCGTCGTACGTCGACTTCATGATGCGCTCGAGCGTGTGGCAGCCGTTGCAGTTGAGGAGAAAGCGCTTCTGCTCGTCCGTGCCCGGCATGCTCGACATCCATTCGGCGTTGGTCAGGTGGGCGGAAAGATTTTTCACTTTCCTGAGCTTGATGTCGGCGCTGGCCACGCTGCCCGCGGCTATGTCGGCCGCCCTGGCTCCGTCGATCTCGAAGCCTGCGGCGCGCGCCTTCAAGGTGTAATGCCCGGGCTCGAGGCGCGCCGCTGGAAAGGCAAAGCGCCCTTGAGCGTCCGTGACGACGCTGACGCTGATCGTCGAGCCGTCCCGCTTGGCGCTGACGACGACGCCTTCCATCACCCCTTCCTCGGCGGAGCTGACCTGGCCGGTCAGGGCCATGGTCCCCTGGGCGTACGCGACCACGGTGAAGAGAACGAAGCAAGCCGTGGTTACGGCGCGGCAGATAACGGTATTCATCTGAGCCTCCCTGGCGGCTGCGTGCCGACCTAAGCGCGCGCGAGCGCGGCCCTGACCCGCTCCGGCGTGAGCGGCACGCGCCGCAGCCGCACGCCGGTCGCGTCGAAGAACGCGTTCGCCACCGCCGCCGGGATGACGCGGATCGACGGCTCGCCCGCCCCCGTGGGCGCGATCTCTGGATGGTTGATCAGCACCACGTCGATGGCCTCGGGCGCGTCGCGGATCTCCAGGATCGGATAGCTCAGCCAGTCGACGCTGGTCACCTTCTCGCGATCGAAACGCACCTCCTCGAAGAGCGTGCGCGACAGCCCCTGCACCACGTTGCCTTCGATCGTATCGCGCAGCCCCTGTGGATTGATGATCAGTCCGCAGTCGTGGGCGACCGTGAATTTCTTGCCCCAGATGCGCCCGCTCTTGCGCTCGACTTCGATCTCCGCGACCACCGCGACGATCGTGCCGTTGCGCTGCGCATAGGCGATGCCGCGGCCGGACAGGATGTCGCCCGGGCGGGCGGCGCGCGGCGCTTGCCGCGGCTGCCAGCCGGCCTTTTCGGCCGCTGCCTTGATGACCGCCGCGTCGCGCGGGGCGGTGACGTATTTCAGCCGGAACGCGACCGGATCTTCGCCTGCGGCGGCGGCCAGCTCGTCGATGAACTGCTCGCTGCCGAACTGGATCTGCGGGCCGACCGGATCGCGCAGGTGCGAGCTTCTGAGCGGCGAACTGGCCTCGAGGAGCGGCGGGATCACTTCCCAGGCGAGCAGCTTGTTGTCGAAGCCGTAGGCTTCCGCGGGCACGCCGAAGTCGATGCTCGGTTTGGGCGGCAGGCCGATCGACATGCCGGCGAGGCTGTCGCGCGGATCCGATTCGTTCGTGTCGATGTTCCTGCGCGAGAAACCTTTCGAGACGAACTCGTAGCCGATCACCTTGCCCGACGCATCGAGCGCGGCGCGGCCGCGGTGCACCGACGCCGGGCCCTTCGGATCCCAGGCGATCCCGTCGCTGCGCATGCCCTGCACCCGCACGGGGCGCCCGGTGAGCTTGGAGAGCAGCGCCGCGTCGAGCGCCGCGTCGCCGGCGTCGTTGCGCCCATAGGAGCCCGGGCCGCTGACCCAGATGGCGCGCACTTTCTCGGGCGGAACACCGAGGAGCCGCGCCACCCCGGTCTGGACGAAGTGCGGCTTTTGCGAGCCGGTCCAGACGGTGACGTCCTCCGCGCGCACGTCGGCGACCGCGCAAGCGGGCCCCATGCTCGCGTGCGACTGGAACGGCCACTCGTACTCGGCTTGCACGACTTTCGCCGCGGTCTTGAACACGCCGTCCACGTCGCCTTTTTTCACTGCGTCTTCGCGCTTCACCACGGGCGCCTTGCGGATGTGGTCGTAGATCTCCGCCATCGGCGGGAAGGGATCCTTCTTCGCCTCGTTCCACGAGATCTTGAGCATGCGCGAGGCGCGCACCGCGTCCCACTCGTGATCGGCCACGACCGCTACGAAATCCTTTTCGCGGACCACGCGCGCGCCTTTCACCGCTCGGATCGAGCCCGCATCGACTCCGCCCACGGTGCAGGCGGCGCGCGAGCAGCGGATCACCCGGGCGTGAAGCATCTTCGGGAGAGAAATATCGGTCACGTACTTGTCGGTACGGTAGACCTTCCCCGCGACGTCGCGGCGCGGGAGCGATTTCCCGACCACGCGGTAGTCCGCAGGCGACTTCGGCTTGGCCTCGACCTTGATGTCCATGGGATTGCCGGTCTGCTTGTTCCACTCGACCTGGTGGTGGAAGTGGCGTCCGCCGATCAGCTCGGCATAACTCGTTTTCTTCGTCGGATCGGAGGCGGCGCTGACCACGCCGTTGTCGACACGAAACTGCTCGACCGGAAGCCCGAGTTTCTGCGAAGCGGATTGCAGCAGCAGCCGGCGCGCTTCGGCGGCCGCGCTGCGCAACGGCCTCGCGCCCGTCTGGATGCCGGTGCTGCCGGAGGCTCCTCCCTGGTTGCAGGTGAGCGCGGTGTCGCCCATGACGACGTCGACCTTGTCGACGGCGACATCCAGCTCGTCGGCGACGATCTGCGCGATCGCGATGTCGAGCGACTGGCCCATGTCCATCTTGCCGAAGAAGGCGGTGACGCGGCCGTCGGGCAGTATCGCCACCCAGGAATCGAGCTCGGTGGGAAGGAGCGCCGGCTTGACGCTTGCTCCGGTGGCCTGCGCGAGGGCTTCGCCGATGAATGCCGGTCCGGTTGCGGAGACGATCAGAGCGCCGGAGGCCTTCAGGAATTCGCGGCGGGAAAGTGACAGATCGATGCGTGCATTCATGTCATTCTCCTAGGCCATTTGTGCTTGGGCGCGCTTGACCGCGCGCAGGATGGCCACATGCGTGGCACAGCGGCACTTGAGGCCGGCAAGCGCCTCGCGGATCTCGCCGTCGGTCGCTTTCGGGTTTTTCTTCAGGACCGCCGCCGCGGTCATGATCCAGCCGTTGATGCAGTAGCCGCACTGCGGCACCTGCTCCTCGACGTAGGCGGCCTGCAGCGGATGCGGCTTCTGGGGCGTGCCGAGCCCTTTCAGCGTCGTCACCTTCTTGCCCGCCACCACCGAGAGCGGCATCACGCAGGAGCGCACCGGCTCGCCGTCCAGGTGCACGGTGCAGGCGCCGCATTGCG